>JACCDN010081408.1_pt1 | contig 24732 bp, 19 predicted proteins | sample 7441691 | NCBI WGS metagenome assembly JACCDN01 (sample SAMN15323439, study PRJNA562643) | freshwater metagenome | isolation source: river surface water | place: USA:Blue River Watershed | collected 2017-08-16 | reverse complement strand
TAATAATTGTACGTTAAATAAAGTCATTGCTAGTGGTGCTCAAAAAATGCGGTAAGTGAGTTACCGCATTTTTTGTATGTTCAGGTTGTAAATTTCAGTTCAGTCTCGTGAATTTTAGTGATGTGCGTAATAGCAATACAAAATTTTGCAAAGTAAAACGTTAAAAAGGAAATTGGTTTGTGCAAATTTCAAAAATGTATCTGAATAAAGTAATTTTTGCAGTTACTCTAATGTGTGCGAGTGTGTGCGCAACATCATCTTCACCTGAACTGAATGCAATAGACGGTAAGGTAAAGGAAGGCGAGATTGTCACCCTTAACGGCAGCAACTTTACAGCCAAAACAAATGCCAAACCTTTATTGTTTTGGAGTGCAGATGGTGGATTGAGTCCATCTCCACTCGGTAGAAAAACAGTGTGGGACGGAACGTTTAATGGCGAGCTGGTAGATAAATCAAAACCCGGTGTTGTTGTGGCCGATGGCTCGAGTAAGTCCTTGCGCCATAACTACGATTTATCTGAGGGTGCGATTTTATCCCGGGTGCGATTCAATTCCGATGAGTTATTTGTGTGGCGCAAACGCTACGATGATTTTGATCGTTTGAAAGACTTTGCAATTCGCACCCGATATTCAAATTTAAAATCAGGTAATCTAATTTCTGTTGGAATGTTAATGTCCACCAAGGATAAAAGCTTGTGGGGCAAGGTTATTAAAGTTAGCTCCAATAATGATGGAACAGGAACAGTCTTCTATTCCAATACTGTAGGAAATTTAACTGACGCAGTAAAAGCGCGTTTGGTTCCGCGCGATGCACCTTTAGTTTTTTACAGCGAAAACGATGTCACTTTGACCGCCCCCCGTTTTGAAGCGCTTCTTGCAGAAGGCTCAGGTATTTTTCATACGTTCAACCATAAAATATTTCGCTTGTGGGGGCAGTATGGGCTTTATGGCAATAACAGTTATATCAGCTTAGATAGAGATGGCATGATGCACAGCGAATACACAGGCGTTGGCGCATATTGGAACAGCGGTTGGGAGCATCCAATTAATTCTGCGACGAAACGATGGGTGGTGGAGGAGTTTCAATATAGAGCTGGCACAGTTGATCAAGTGGACGGGGTGTTGTTTTATTGGCAGGATCGCATTCAAGGTTGGATTAATCAACGTTTTAGATTTACTACTGCAGCCCACCCCCATAAATATTCAGATTTATACCAAACACAGGTTTCCAATGGTGCCCAACCACTTTCGTATGAGTACTTTGATTCGCTCTATGTGGACGAGTCTTGGCATAGGGTAATGATTTGCGCTGAATCTACTTGGAGCGCATGTAAACAACCAGAGGTCGTTATTCCGGTAGAGTGGGCGGACAACCAAATTAAAGTTCAAATGAGATTGGGCAGCTTAAAAGGGCAGGCTAATTTCTTTTTTTATGTGGTTAATGGTTTGGGGGAAGTAAATCAAAAGGGTTTTGCCTCGTGCCCCTTATGCCCCATGCCACCTACTCAGCGATAAATTCAATTGAATTAAAAGAGATTGTGTTCACTCAGGACATAATTGTTATTAATTTTTAATACATTATCCGTAATTATCGCAAAAGGTTAAAAAATGTTATGGGCTTTGGATGTTGGTTGGAATCTAAAAGCTCGATTTAAAATTTGCGATTTGGTTTGGATACAAAAATATAAAGGTAATTATATGCTGTATAAATTAGAGTCGCTTAGAGGCGTTGCGGCAATTTTAGTGGTTTTATTTCATATGCACTGGGCTGGTTCTGGGGAGCAGTCTCCGTTAATCAGTAACAGCTGGATCTTTGTGGATTTCTTTTTCGTTCTATCGGGATTCGTAATTGCATATGCATATATTGACAAGCTACAGAAAGGTATGGGTTTCTACAAATATTTTGGCTTAAGGGTAGGCAGACTATACCCGTTGCATGTATTTATAATGCTAATGTGGTTGCCTTATATTGGGGTTAAATTTTATTTGTATCATGCTGGTTTTGGGGGGGTTGACCCATCAAAGACAGAAAATGTTGCAACATTTTTTGTCGCGCTATTCTTGATTAATTCATACGGAGTTTTAGATACAGCCGGTTGGAATGGTGTGAGTTGGAGTATCAGTGCAGAATTGTTTGCATACGTTGGTTTTTTTGCAATAGCGACGTTGTTTAAGTGCAGAAGCGCTCTTTTAATGCGCGCAGTTTTGATGCTATCTATTTTTTCTTATGTTGTACTTCATTTAGTTAAAGGGCCAAATTTGGCGCTGGCTAATCATTGGTCCTTCTTAAGAGGTTTTGCTGGATTCTGTTTTGGTTGGTTTGTGTACTACGTTTTTCTTTCAAATAAAATATCGCCATCTAATATTAAGTATCATGAAGTTTCGGCCATAATTTTTTCTGCTGTCTTCGTTTCGCTAATTACGCTGAATCGTTATTTTTCATATATTGCTGTTGCATCTTTTGGATATGTTGTTTTTGTCTTTGCTCAAAGCTCTCGTTCTTACTTGGGTGCCTTACTTGAGTCGACTGCAGCCAAAGCATTAGGGCGGTGGTCATTTTCTATTTACATGATCCATTTGTTGATAGTCTCAGGTTTAGAAGATCTATTTGAGCATATAATAAAGATTGAAAAATATAATTTAAGCTGGGTCGCTTATTCTGGAATAACTTTGGTGGTACTCGGACTTATAATTCTAATGGCATCATTTACATATGCCTATGTCGAAGTTCCGGCTAGAAATTATTTTAGGCGTAAGCTTGAGAAAAAATAATAGGATCTACAGAGAGCAGTTGAACTTTAAAAGATGCATAGCTGAGTTTAGATAATGAAAGGTCAAAGAGTATTCGGGTTAGACGTGCTTCGTGCGGTAGCTATTATGTTAGTTGTATTCGGCCATGGCATGCAGCTTATTCCGGCGTTTGGTGAGCTGGCAAAATTTGCTGATAAGTTTTTCTATCTTGGAGTTGAAATATTTTTCGTTTTGAGTGGGTTTCTAATTGGGGGTATTTTGATTAGAACTATTAACCCCGAATCAAAATTTTCAGAAGTATTGGTATTTTGGAAACGGCGGTGGTGGAGAACCTTACCTAACTATTACTTATTTTTGCTTATTAATGTAATAGGCTTTGGATTGCTAAAACCCAATTTCACCTTTGATTGGTCTTACTTAGTATTTGCGCAGAATTTATTTACGCCCAATTCGGGATTCTTTAGCGTGTCTTGGTCGCTTGCAGTGGAGGAATGGTTCTATATATCCTCACCACTACTATATTTTGCGTTTTTAAAGATAACAAAGGACTCGTTAAAGTCCTTTTGGCTTTCTTGCATAGTGGTAATTGTTTTTTCTATGCTGGTGCGAATTTACTATATTTCGAGTGGCCAGGTTACTTGGAATGAAGAAATGCGAAAAGTTGTTTTGTTGCGTTTAGACTCACTTATGTACGGGGTGATCGCGGCATGGCTGTGGGATCGGTGTAAGAGCTTTTTACAGAAAAATGCTAATGCATTCTTGCTCATTGGTATGCTTTTCCTTTTCGCTAGCATTATCATGAAAAACAGCCCGAACATTAATGATTCTAGTGCGCTATTGTTTTTCATGTTCCCCTTGGCATCCTTAGGAGCTGCATTGTCGTTACCATTTTTTGCTGCATGGCAAGGCGAGTCTGGAATATCTTGGGTGTCTAAGAGTGTAACTTATACCTCTCTTTGGTCGTATTCATTGTACTTGGTTCACATACCACTACTTGAGGTCTACAAAATGGTTTGCTATTCCTCAGTTAAAAATTCAAGTTTCTTGCAGGTCATTGGGTTTCTGGTGTGGTTATTCATTGCCTATGGATTATCGTTCGCAATTTATCGCTATTTTGAGTGCCCACTTATGAAGTGCCGAGATGTCTCTTGGAAAAACTTCTCTTTAGGCCGCCTCAGCGCTTTATGGAAAAAAGAATCTCATCGGTCTTGATTTAGGGGGTAGCGATTGATGTTTTGGTTGCGATCAAATTTTTATTAATCCATCGCTCAAGAATCACTACCCAATACGATACAGCTATAACCATAAAAATAGTAACCGCGATTGCAAATGCGGTGCCTATGTCATTTTGTAAATATTGAATCACACTTTTTCCGGCTTGATTATGAATTAGGTAAAGTGGGTAGCTCAGTGCTCCAAGTAGTGCTAGGTAAGGCTTTCGTGCAATATTCAGATATCCTTTGGCGATAAAAAAGAAGAATATAAAGAAAAGGCTAACAATAACCCCCGCCCATATTTCTTTCGATTTGTCTACGTTGTGCATGAAATCACTGGCTTGATTTAGCGTGTTTATGTAAGAAAATATCAAGCTTGCTAAAAATATGCTAAGTACCAACTTGTCTCTTGGATATAAGTAGATTAAGTAAGCCGAGACTCCACCGATAAAGTAAAACGAATAATTGGGGCTTATGAACCAACCCATAAAGAAAGGCTGCTTAATAAAGTGGTGTGTTATTGCAAGTAGTAGCCAAATACTTAGCCAGTATCGCCAATATTTAAATGTTCCGGTAAGTAATAGTAAGAAAATGCAGCCATAAAATTTGATCTCGGCTTGCAAGGTCCAGTAAACACCATCTATGTTTTCTATTTTTAAATAGTCATTAAGAATGGTTGCATTCGCCAGTATCTGATGAATAGGGTAGCTAAGGTCTTTAATAGTGAAGTTCACTATTACCGTAATTAAGAGGCAAATAATAAAGGCCGGGTAGAGCCGTAGTGCTCTGGCTTTGACAAATTCAAATGCATTTCTATTTTGCGCGGAAGCGGTAATGACAAACCCGCTAAGAATAAAAAAGAAATTAACGCCTAAGTAACCGAAATCCAATATTGGGAATAGTGGGTTGCTTGAATCTATGTAAATAGAATAGTGATAAAAAAGCACAGCGAAGGCTGCCAGTAGTCGAACAATGTCTAAAATGTTAAAGCGCAGTTTTTCTTCGGCCATGAAGCTTACCTGTGTGCATTGCTGGTTACCCGTTGATTCATGATCGATTGATTTGGCATCTTGGGTGTTCTTTTTCGTCATTATATAGTTTTGGCTGCTTAAATGTGATGCGGGGTTATTTTAAGTCCTTATTTTGCTGGTAGTAGCTCATGCTCCGTGAGCATTAATTTGTTACTATATCTACATAACATATTTAGCTTAAGTGGTGATGGTCAATGGAGCAAATCTCCGGTCGTGTTTCTGTATTAATTCCGCTTTACAATCGGGTTAACTACATCAAAGAGACTCTTGAGTCAGCATTACAGCAAGAGTATGACAATATTGAAATCATTTGTGTGGATGATGGCTCTGCTGATGGAGGTGACAAGATTGTTGAGTCATACCTCAAAGACGAGCGCGTTAAATTAATTCGCCACCCCGATAATGCCAACAAAGGCCAGTCCACCTCATTAAACTTGGCGTTAAGTCTTGCCGCAGGTGAATATATTGCCATATTGGATAGCGATGATATTTTTCTGCCCATAAAGTTAAAAAGCCAAGTGCAGTTTTTGCAAAGCAATCCTCATATCGGTTTGGTGTATGGCATGGGCTTTGGTGTGGATGCAACGGGAAAGGAGCTATACGAGATTCTTTCGCCAGAGCATCAGGAGCCGAGCGATCCCAACCGTGTTTTGTTGGATTGTTATTTCCATTTGCCCGTTGGTTCTTTGGTTCGCCGAAAAGTCTATGACCAAGTGGGTGGGTTTGATACCTCACTGCGCGCAGGCCAAGATCACGACATGATGATCAGAATGGCTGAGGTCACTCAATTTGCATTTCAGCCTGTTCGCGTTTATTGCTATAGAAGACATTCTGAGTCTATCAGCACTAAAGGGTTAGAGGCCCGCTGGCGCAATGCCCAAATTATTCTTAATAAAGCGGCAGCTCGTTACCCCTATAAAGCGAGCACGCTACGCAAGCGCAGAGCGGTTATTAATTTCAGGCTCGCGCAGGCGCTCATTAACAGTAGGAAATCCTGGGGTGAGGCTTTTGTGCGTTTATGTTATGCCGCGCTACTGGATCCGCTTCGGGTACTTAAAGTGATATCGGGTGCAGAGAAAGTTAGCTGAAATATATACCAATAATGCCCTTGCCCTCTGGGATGATTCTGAGAGAAATCGAGTTGAATAAACAAAAAATATTGCTGGTGATTGATAAGTTAACCAACCCTCATGCTGGTACAGAGGGGCAGTTTTTGTTGCTTATTGAGCAGCTGATGTCAGCAGGTTTGGAGGTGCAGGCTATAGTACTGGCGGGCTCCGATTGGTTAAGTGCTCATAAATTGCCTTGCCCTGTTACGCTCGTTGGATCTGCATCTATTAAGTCCCCTAAGACATGGTTTCGTCTTTACAAGCTTGCGCGTTTTTTTAAGCGGCAAGGCTTTCATGTGGCGCATGTTTTTTTTAATGATGCATCCGTTGTTTGCCCGCCCATGTTTAAGCTTGCGGGCATTCGAACAATAATTTCTCGCCGCGATATGGGGTTTTGGTATAACAGCCTCTACCGCTTTATTTTGCCCATTACCGGGCGCTGTGTTGATCTTGTTATCAGTAATAGTCAAGCAGTCTCTCAAATCACCGGTGCCGTTGAAAAAATCCCTGATGCAAAACGGGTTGTAATTTATAACGGTTATAATCGTGCTTCTGAAAAACTAGTTGTTGTACCTGAGTTACTTGCGTTGCGTGAACAGGGGGCGGTTATATTTGGCTTGGTGGCCAATATTCGGCCCATAAAGCGAATGCAAGATGCCATTGCAGCCTTGGCTGAGCTCGGTAATGAATTTCAGCAGGCGCATGTAGTTATCATTGGCGCAGGTGATGCTGAGCCCTTGCGTTTATTGGCTAGCAATTTAGGGGTTTTAGAGCGCGTTCATTTTTTGGGTGGGCGATCAGATATTCCAGATTGTTTGCAGTATTTTTCTGTAGGCTTACTTTGCTCTGAGTCAGAGGGCTTTTCAAATTCGATAGTTGAATATCAATTTGCGGGCTTACCCGTAATTTGTACGCGTACCGGTGGTAATCCAGAAGCGGTTGAGCACGAAGAAACGGGCTTGCTGTATGAGGTTGGTGATATCCAAGCCTTGGCATCGGCATTTAAATATGTGCTCAGTAATGTGAACAAGGCCACTGCAATGGGCAATAAGGCGCATGCATTGGCCAATGAGCGCTATACCGTAAAAAAAATGTGCGATCACCATGTAGAGGTTTACGCTAAGTTGGTAGAGGGTGTTGAATGAAAACTCAAATAATTAAAACCGTAGGTGCTTTAGGCGGGTATCAATTAGCGCGATTGCTCACGGCTCGCCAACCTAAAGTTTTAATGTATCACCGCTTTAGTCCTATCGAAAAAAAACATGAAGTGAGTGCGGCGGTATTTGAGCAGCACCTAAAACTGATTAAGCGTTATTTTAACCCCATGACATTGGCTCAGCTCGCCAAGAATTTGCGTGAGCAGGGCAGTGCGCCTAAGCATGCGGTGGTTATTACGGTAGATGACGGCTATCGAGATTTCTATGAGGTTGCCTACCCACTCTTAAAACATTACAAAATTCCGGCAACTTTTTATGTGACTACTGGTTTTGTGAATAAAGATATTTGGCTATGGCCTGATCAAGTTGCTTGGCTCTTGGATAATAAAACTCAATCGCCTCAGCTAGATTTAGCGGGCAAGCCGTTTGATTTATCGCTGTCACGTGAAAAACTGTGGTGGCCTATTGTTAGCCACTTTTTACTCATTGCTAATGATGAAAGACTCAATGGTTTAAAAGTGCTTGAGTCGGCATGTGGTATTGTCTTGCCCAAACTTGCTCCTGAAAAATATTCGGCAGTAAGTTGGCAGCAGTTAGCAGAAATGCAGGCTAATGGTATTGAAATTGGGGGGCATACGGTAACTCACCCCTCGTTGGGGCATACGGCATTTGTAGACGCAGATTTTGAGATCAAACAATCACACCAAGATTTAATTCAACACTTGGGTGATGGTGAGCGAACATTTTGTTACCCCAATGGCACTCCGCTGGACTACTCTGATGCACTTAAACAATCTGTTGTAAATTCAAACTATACGGCGGCGGTTACTGCTTTTTCGGATAGGTTTAATGTAGATATTCCATTTGCATGGCGCAGGTTTGTAGGGAGCGAGGAGTCGTTTCAGTTTAATAAATCTCTTTTCGGTGTTGAGCATTTAGGCAATCGTGTCCGCAACACTAAACGTTGTGATTATTAAGGTGATTTAATTTTGGACACTCTTCAGGAATCGATAAAAAATAAAATTGTCACTGTATCTACAGCCACATTTTTTTGGTTTCAAGTTTACCAGTTAGAGTTCTTTCTTCACTTTTCAGCTCGCTTTAAATTCATTGGGGTTATGCGCCCTACAGTTCTGCTATTTTTAATTGTTACCTTTTTGCTTTTTTCTCAAAAAGACAAGCTTAAGGCTCGTTTGGGCCACCCCATTTTAACAGCCTATGGTTCCTTTTTATTGCTGCTATTATTTACTCTTCCCTTTGTAAGCTTTCCTGGCAGTGTTATAAAAAATAATATCCCTGTTTTTCTTAAAGCAATTGTTTTCTTATATTTTGCTGCATTTATTCTGGATACGCCCAAGCGATTTAAATGGGCATTAATTGTATTTGTTTGCTGCCAAGTTTTTAGGGTTTTGGAGCCTTTATTTCTCAATATCACTCAAGGTTATTGGGGGGACTCGACCAATATTGATGGGGAGTTTGCAGATCGTTTGGGCGGCGCACCTGCCGACGTTATTAATGCCAATGAACTCGGTTTTGTAATAGCCACAGTTATTCCTTTTTTGCACTATTACTTACTTCCCCTTAGCTGGAAGTATAAATTACTTTATTTCGCACTTCTTCCGCCTTTACTTTATGCGCTGTTGTTAACTATGTCGCGGGGCGCATTTTTGGCTTTGCTCGTTGTCGGTTGGATTATATTTAAAGAAAGTAAACGAAAAATGATGCTAATTTGTGCAGCGGTTGCAATCGTAATCGCGGCTTTGGGTGTAATGAATGATAATCAAAGAGATCGCTATTTATCTCTAGTCTCCTCGGATTCAAAGCAGTCAAAAAGTAAGGAAGGGCGAATTAAGGGGATGAAAACTGAGTTTATGATTGGTCTTACTCGGCCTGTCTTTGGGCACGGCTTGGGTACAACGGCAGAAACAAAAACGCATAACGGCTACAAGCCTCAAGCTGCACATAATATGTATGCCGAAATATTAATTGAAGTTGGGTTTGTAGGAATGTTTTTTTTGTTCAGATTCATTCGCAGGCTTTATCAGCAAATTTCCTTTTCATTTGAAATGACTCAGAACACGGATGAGTTTTATCAAACCACAGCTAAAATTTTAAAAGTGGTGTTTTGGATGTTTATCGTATACAGCATTAACTATTGGGGTTTAACACAGTATTACTGGTATAACCTCGCTGGTTTAACGATAGCGTTTGCTTTTCTGTCGAAGACAGTGGTTGATTCAAGGAAATTGCGATGAAAATATTGTTGGTGGCGCGGTGGCCTGTGGGCGGAATAAAAACCTACTTTCGCTATATTTATGGTTCAAGTGTATTCGAAAACTCAGAAATAACGCTTTTAGCTCCAGCTGAGGATTTGGAGGACTTTATTGCAACGCAATTGCCGCAGGGACGAATCAAATTGATTCCAACGGAAACAAGTTATGTTTCGTTTGTGAAATCTTTAGTTGCATGCATAAAAAATAATAAATTTGATCTTGTACATTCGCATGGGTTCTCTGCCTCTTTATTTGCACATACGTTTTTAGTGTTTAAACAATTGCCTCATGTGATGACGGCGCACGATGTGTTTCTGCCAAGTACTTTTTCAGGAAAGCTGGGGTTTCTAAAGCGAAGCGTTATGAACTGGCTCTTGGCAAGCGTGACTAGGGTATTGTCTGTTTCCGAGGATGCTCGCCAGAATATTTTTGAATATTTCCCGCGCTTAAATAAGGCTCAGGTCTATAACATTACAAATGGTGTAGACACAACATTTTTTCAGGCAGGTGTGGCAAGAAATTTACGTGAAGAAATCGGTGTTGACGAGAGCCGCCCCTTAATTGGTTTTTTTGGCAGGTTTATGGCGCAGAAAGGGTTTCGCCAAATAATAACGGCCATTGAAATTTTAGCTAAAAAAAATGTAGGCACAGTCAAACCTCTTGTGGTGACTTTTGGGTGGGGTGGGTTTATTCGGGAGGATTTTTCTCTCATTGAGCAAAAAGGGTTATCTGATTATTTTGTTCAGTTGCCTGGCACCAATGATATGCCTGCTGCGATTAAAGGTGTTGATTTGGTTGTTATGCCGTCGCGCTGGGAAGCATGCCCTTTATTGCCCATGGAAGTGCTAAGTGCGGGTGTACCCATGGTGGGCACTAATTGTGTTGGCTTGCGAGAAGTATTGTCTAACACGCCTGCAAAAGTCATTGAGGTTGGAGATGCTGCGGCTTTAGCGGACGCTATCGTAGACATAATTTCATCGGACAAGAGCGCGTTTGTTGCTTATCAGCCTGTTGCTGTAGAGCGTTATAGTGCTGTTGAACATTCAAAGCAACTTTACAATTTTTATACGAGTTTGGTACCGGAATCCAACCATGATTAAGCGTTTGGCGTTAAATACAGCATCCAATATGGGCACATTGGTTATCAAGCTTGCCATTACATTTGTGATGACGCCTATCTTGATCAAAAACCTTGGTCATTACGACTACGGTGTTTGGGAAATGATTGGCGGCATTATTGGCTACATGGGAATGCTTGATTTGGGTATTAGGCCCGCTGTTAGTCGGTTTGCGGCTAGATATATTGCGTTGAAAGACGAAGCAGCGCTACGCATTCTTTATTCTACGGCGTGGTTTTTCTTATTGGTTGTAGGTTTTTTAATTGCAATTATTTTAACCTGTTGGGGAATTTTTTTCCCCGAGCTTATAGCGGAGCACTCCACGGATACGCAGCGCTATACATTACTTTTGCTCATACTAGCCGCGCAACTGCTCATTACATTTCCGTCATACACAACGGAAAGCTTCATGGAGAGTTATCAGGAATACTATTTAAAAAATAACATTACCATTATTAATTCATTTATTGGTTTTGCCGCTATTTACTATTACATGACCCCGTCCAATGCGTTGGTTCTGCTGGCCGGTGTTAATGCATTAGGTGTTTGCACCAAATATGTGTTTCTTGTTTGGTATATGCAATATCGACGTCCATTTTTACGCATAAAAGCTGCTTATCTTTCTTTCGTCCAGCTGAAAGAATTACTGAGATTTAGCATTAAAACGGTCATTCAAGGTATATCAACTCGCATGGAAAACTCTACCGATGCGATAGTGATCGGTACAATTCTTGGGCCTGCACTGGTGCCTTTGTATAGCGTGCCCGCCAATTTGCTCAATCACATTCGTGGTATATGTGTAACCTTAACCCATGTGTTCATGCCTTACCTTAGCGGCTTAAGTGCTACCAATGACCATGAAAAAATAAAAGGTGTTTATTTATCGGGAAGTAAACTAGTGGTTTCGTTGACCCTTCTTTTAACGGTGGGCGCGGTTACGTTGGGGGAAGATTTTTTGCGGCTTTGGGTTGGTTCAGAAATTGCAAGTTCAGCTAGCGGGTTTCTACTGATTATTGCCGCATTTACTGTGTTGCCATTGTTGAATCCTCTTTCCAGCCGTTACCTCACAGCGATTGATAAACACGGTTTTTTTGCAAAATGGCAGCCTGTTGTTGCTGTATCAAATTTAGTGGTAAGCGTCATACTCATTTACCCAATGGGTATTGCGGGTGTGGCCTTGGGTTCGCTAATCCCTGCTTTGGTTTTTCAGCCGATTGTTCTTCATGTATGTTGTAAAGAGTTACAAATCAGCATGTGGTCTTATGTATCTCACGTGCTTTTGCCTTGGGTTATACCCTGTGCAGGTATGATCGCCGCAATTCACTTCTTGAGTAAGTATATTGTGATTGAAGGTTATATTCCGTTTTTAGAGGTGGCTATTGCGGGTTCGATAATTTTCATGATTCTTTCCTATATTTTTGCGTTTAACGCAAATGAAAAAAATATGCTGCTCAACTTAATACGTCGTAAGAAAATAGATATCGGGGAGTAGTTATGTGTGGTTTCGCAGGGCTGGCTCTCGGTATTGGCGCAGAGCAAGCGGTAGACAGAAATTTATTACGAGAGATGGGCCTTAAGATTGAGCGACGTGGGCCAGATGCGCAAGGTGTGTGGGCTGATGATCAGCTTGCTGTTGGATTGGTGCATCAGCGTTTAGCGATTCAAGATCTCTCTCCCCTTGGTGCGCAACCTATGGTGTCTGCGTCTGGGCGCTATACGATTGCGTTCAATGGGGAGATTTACAATTTTAAACGCTTGAAAGCCGAGCTCGCGGAAAAGCATCACTGTTTTAAAGGTGGCTCAGATACAGAAGTCATTCTTGCTGCAGTTGAAGAATGGGGCTTAGAGCAAGCACTACTTAAATTTACAGGTATGTTTGCAATTAGCTTGGTGGATCACCAAGAGCGAAAGTTATGGCTTATTCGCGATCGATTGGGCGAGAAACCACTTTACTACTCTCAGACAAATGGAAAGTTGGTATTCGCGTCTGAACTTAAGGCTTTAATGATATGCCCATTCTTTGCGAAGGAAATTGAGCCAGGCGCTGTAGCGCTACTCATGCGCCACAACTATATTCCGGCCCCTTGGAGCATATTTAAAAATACCTTTAAGTTGGAGCCTGCGCATTCTCTCTGCTTTGATCTCACCAATTTGTCGTCGAGCCCTGTTAAAAAACGCTATTGGAAACCTGATCTCGCTTGGGATAAATCACTCGATGCAGATGGTTTGCACGAACAACTTTTTCCTTTGTTAACGAGCGTAATCTCGGATCAAATGATTTCAGATGCGCCGTTAGGGGCATTTTTATCCGGTGGTATAGATTCCTCAACAATCGTAGCGCTTATGCAGCAGCAGGCAAAGCAGCCTGTAAAAACCTTTTCAGTGGGTTTTAATGTAGATGGCTTTAATGAAGCTGAGCACGCGAAAGCCGTTGCCAAGCATTTGGGAACCGAGCATACCGAATTTTATGTTGAACCGCAGGATGCCCTAAAGTTAATACCCAGTTTGCCTGAATTTTATGATGAGCCCTTTGCAGACTCCTCTCAAATCCCTACCTACATCGTAAGTCAAATGACGCGCCAAAAAGTAACGGTTGCACTGTCTGGCGATGGGGGCGACGAACTTTTTGCGGGCTATAGTCGTTATGCGACCTATGCGCGAGCTTTCGCAAATCGACGTAGCGGCATCAATCACAAAATGATGAATATGCTTGGGCCTAACGCGGCTGCATCAATAACTCGTTTGCTTAAACCTAATCAGCGTTCGCTCGACAAAGAGTTGTTACTTGAAAAAGTACTGCGCTACAAGCTCGCGTTTAATGCTGACAGAGCAGATCAGTTTTATAAAAATCAAATCAGTTATTGGTTGAACCCAGAGCAATATGTTAATTGCTCCAATCCTTTGCAATACGCACTTGATGAATGCGTAGTGCGTGAGGATGCGATATCCACCTTTCAATGGTGCGACATCAACTCTTATTTGCCAGACGATATTTTGGTGAAAGTAGATCGTGCTGCCATGGCAAACAGTTTGGAAACTCGTGTTCCGCTATTGGATCATCGTCTTGTTGAGCTATCGCTAAAAGTACCTACACATATTAATGTTCAACATGGTGTAACAAAGCAGCCATTGCGCAGAATTCTTTATCAATTTGTGCCGCGTGAGTTAGTAGATAGGCCTAAGCAAGGTTTCGCGGTGCCCAAGGCACAGTGGCTCAGGAATGAATTAAGAGAATGGGCCGATGATTTACTTTCAGAGGATTCGCTCAACCGTTCCGGTATTTTCTGCACTAAGCTTATTCGTCAGAAATGGTTAGCACATCTATATACCGAGCATGATTATTCATTTCACTTGTGGTCGGTGCTCATGTTCCAAAGTTGGTACAAAAAATACTGTTAAGGCAATTTATGCATTCTTCTAAAAAGAGAGTTTATATATTAGACGCACAATCGCTCACTGCGCTGACAACTGCACGCGCAATTCAAGGTGAGTACGATTGTGTAGGTATATATTTGAAAGGATGCGAAAGCTACTCTTCTATACTCTCAAAAGTATGGAATGAACTTATTCCTGTTTCTGACTTGAGCGCGGAGACCGTGAATCTATTGATCGTTTTAGCTGAAGATCATACACAACGATTTGGCGAAAAGCCGCTGCTGCTCACGGCAACTGATGATGGCGTTTTATTTTTGTCAGAGAATGAAAAAGCACTATCGGCTTTTTATTCGATTCCAATACCAGAGCAAAAAGCTGTTAATACGTTAATGGATAAAAGCTTGTTTTACCAATGGGCGGAAGAGCACCAGCTCCCTATCATCAATACACGCTTGTGTGAAACTCAAATTGATTTGATTCAATCTATTAAGACCTTCCCATTACCTTTTATTTTGAAGCCAAAAGTGAGAATGCATTTGTGGAACTTACGATTTCCACAAGAAAAAATTATCACGATCACCACTGAAGACCAACGAGAAAAGCTGCTTGCCGACCGGATTAACCTGTTCAGTGAAATGGGCGGGATGATTATTCAAAAGCTAATTCCTGGCGGGGATGAAAATATTTATTTTGTGTTAGTCGCTTTTGACATGAATGGTAATCTCAAAGGGTCATTTGCTGGGCAAAAACTTGCGCAGTGGCCGCCGAGAGGAGGCTCCACGCTTGTGTGTGTGGCAAGTAAGAATCCCGTGCTCACCACATTAGCGAATGAAATGTTCGCGTTATTGCCTATGAAGGGATTAGCTTCGGTTGAGTATAAGCAATGTAGTGAAACGGGAAATTTCTACATTATTGAGCCGACCGTAGGCAGATGTGATCATCAGTCTCTAATTGCTGAGTATTGTAATTACCATTTAGTGCTTGCTCTGGTTGATTCTGTTTTGAATCCCACTGCGAACAAAATAACTAAACACACTGAGGTCAAAAGGATTTGGATTGATGAGATATCGTTCGTAAGACTCTTAAGATCAGATATCAAGTTGGCACTCCATGTTATCTCTTTAATGGGCTACATAAATCTTTGGCGATTAAGACCTTTGCTGTTTCGAATGTTTGATGCTAAACCTTTTGTAAAGTCGTTATCTAATTTGTTAGGGCTTGGAAAAAAATAGTTTTCGCTTTTCACAGTTTAACTACAACATATTGATATATTGCATGAGCGCGCTCCCTAAATGGTTGTAAATGGCTTTCAATACCGACGAATCAGCAAAGAAGAGTTCGATTCGGCCGAGTCGCAATGGAATGACTTGCTTATGGCGAGTGATGCGAACCCATTATTTATGTCGTGGGAATGGATTCATGGCTGGTGGGTAACGTGGGCTGCGTCCTTAGGCATTGAGTTGCACATATACTTTATTTACCTCAATGAGCGGCTTGTGGGAATTTTACCCCTGTACAGTTTTAATCGCCGCTTCTGGTTCTTCAAAGAATTTCACTTTATAGGGAATGCTTGGGGCCGTGCACCAACTGTCAGGTCAGAATACATAGGGCCAATATTTACGAAGCCTTTAAGGGATGAACTGAACAAATCATTTTTTTCTTGGATTGGAAAGCACGGTCCCCTGCATAGCTTTATTGTTGCCGATTGTATTAATTATGATTTCGCACCCCAAAATGTTGCCATAAGAAAGGTGGATCATGGATATTGGTTGGGGTGCTCCGGGGATTTCGAACAGTATAAAAGTAGTTTAGGTGCTGCTGTTCGCCTTAAAGTGTTCAATCGTGTTGATTATCTTCTTTCTAAATACAGTGAGATCGAATTCGGAATCTATGATTTAAATGAGTTAGATCTAGATAATTTCTTTAATCAACTGAATGAATTTCATTTGGTGCGTTGGGGCAAGGTATGCTTCGATAAAAATGCGGTCGATTTTCATAAGCGACTCATTAGAAGTATGGATAAATCTATACCCGTATTAAGTTATATTGTGATTAATAAGCAGCTGGTATCACTTTCATACAATATTAAATCTGGCGATGTTTTGTATAACATTCAGTCTGGTTATATAGAAGCCTATGATAAGAAAGTAGCTTTAGGCGCTTTACATTTTGGATATTTAATAAAGTACGCTTTCCATAATAGTGATATTAGAAAACTGGATTTTCTGGCCGGCAGAGGCAAGCGCAGCAATTACAAAGCTAGCTTTCGCGGCAGCGAAGTAAAGTTCCACACCGTTGAAATATTTGCTTCAGCGCTGGTTGGCAGAACTTATAAATGTTGGATAAAAATTCGATCAAAAATTTCTTCTTGGAGACTGAAATGGAAAACCCCATAGTGTCGGTAATAATGCCCACATTTAATCGTGAGGTTTTGTTAATTGAGGCTGTGGACAGTGTATTGCGGCAATCATACAAGTATTGGGAGTTGATTATTGTTGACGATGGGTCTGTTGATAATACGGCTTCGGTGATTAAAAGCCGTTATGGTCATGAGCCACGCATAAAATATATCAGCCAGCCAAACCAAGGGCAGAGTGTTGCAAGAAATAATGGCGTTGAAGCTTCAACAGGCGAATATGTCGCTTTTCTCGATTCAGACAATGTGTGGGAGCCGCATAGGCTACAAGAAGGCGTTGCTGTATTGATAGAAAACCCCAATGTTGGCCTATGTTATGCAGATGTAATTTATATTGATGCTCAGGGCGATGAGCTTCATCGTGTCAATATGCCCAGGTACAGTGGGCTGGTTTTTCCGAAACTGATTGTTGATAACTTTGTTTCCATGAATACAGTTATGGTTAGAAGGGCGGTTTTGCCCTCCATGAGACCATTCAACCAAAGCAATCGTCTGGATGAGGATTATGAGCTGTGGTTGGATATGTCAGTTAAAAACGAATATTGTTATATTCCGCAATATTTAGCTCGGTATCGCATTGAAGGTGAGAGAATTTCTAACAATTTTATGATTCGCTTAGACGCGAATGAAAATACTGTTAAGAAAATTATTGCTAAATACGGTGTGAATATTAATGATTTGGAACTTAGAAAGGGGTTAAGCCGACATTATTTGCGCCGTGCTTCGATAATTGGCCGGCACGGAAGTTTAGTTGAGTCACTGCGATCGATTAAAACGGCAATGCAATTCGATTTTTTTTCTCGAGCGCATTTTTTGCTGGTTATACGCATTATGTTAAGGAAGTTGCGACTTATTAATTAAATGGCCACTCTATGACGAAAATCGTTATTCTGTATTCTTCAGCGGGTTATGGTCTTGAGAAAGATGCAAACATCCTTCGGGCTTCGTTTGTGCGTGCAAATTATGACGTAGAACTAAAAGGCGTATCGCAGACCGACATTGTCTCAGATTCCTACCTAGAGGATCTGGTTGTAAAGGTGTTATTTAGATTTAATATTATTTATTTTTGGAAGAAAATTCTGGGTTTAATTGTTAAAAAATCTGCAACAATTTATCTCCATTTAGAAAATATTCACTACAAAGAGTTGTACCGTAACGCAAGGCATGTGCTGATACCAAACCAAGAATGGTTTCGTATCAGCGGAATTTCGCTCCTGCCATGTATTAGTCAGGTATGGTGTAAAACTCATTTGGCTCATTCTATATTTAGTGAGCTTGGTGTAAGCGCTCACTATGTCGGATTTTCGCCGGGCGACACTGAATCGCATGAATGCTGTGTGCCCTTAAAAAATGAATTTTTTTCCCGCATTGGACGTAGCGCATATCGGGGCGCAGATATATTGGTCTCAATTTGGATGTTGCATCCTGAATGGCCAACGCTAAATTTGGTTATTGATTCTTCTCGCAGACCTGCGTCCTGCCCGCCCAATGTAAATTACGTTAATGAATTTGCGGCGGTGGAAGATTATCACGCTTATGCAAACCAATTTGCTTTTCACATTTATGCAACTGAAACAGAGGGATTTGGCCATTCTATATATGAAGGTATGCGAGCTGGCGCATTAACACTGCTGACCGACGCGCCCCCAATGAATGAAATGGTAAGAGAGGATAGTGTTATTCTTATTCCTTCCGCATATTGTGGTCACAAAGGCTTGTCCCCAAGGTTTGCTATAACACGAGATGGTTTGGAGAGGGCTGTAAACAGTGCGCTCGGCCTGTCGGAAGGTGCGCGTGCTGATATTTCCTTGAGCGCTAAAAATCTTGTTAAAAAAATGGATGAAGATTTTCAAAAAAAACTACATGAGATGTTGCAACATGTAGTTCAAGAGTAAACCTAGCCTTGGTATTGATGGGCTCTTAAGTGTTTTTTGAGGGATGCGAAAAAGAGTTCTTCTTCACAATTGTTGTTAAAAGCGCACTACTTACTCGATGCCATCTTCTTGTGTTATTTAAAGAGCGGCATCCGACCTGATTCTTCAGAAACTACATCTTTTATTTAAGCAGGCTACCCGAATAATGTGCTTCGGGCAGCTTGCTTTTGGTTGATTTTAAATACAGGTAAAGGCGTTATTGCCGTTAAATTTGAAGTACTTGTGCATCGATTAGGTTATTTGGTGTAATGGAAATTTATTCCCATATTTTTTTAAACAAAGGAATGAGTATACGATTTCCTGTTTCGCTCAAATGATCATCGTCGTAATAGAGTGATCTACCGTCTTTCGAGCCGGCGCAATATAGGTTATCGCAAAGATAGGGTACTGGATCTAATATTGTGGCGCCGCACTGCTCGGCAGCCGTTGCGATAATTTTCTTACTGGTGTTATGCCTCGCGTTGTAATCCTCTAGGGTAATTTTTATTTCAGTGTCGGTATTTCCAAACATTTTATTTCGAATGATTTCTTTTGGAACATTTATACCCATTTCAGGTATGGGGTTGAGAATAAATACTTTCCGTTGTTTTGATAGATCACAAATTGTGCGTGAATAGGTTTCTTCAAACGTTTTTGCGAAGTTTGAGTCTAAGCTCGACACCCCGTTTATATAACTAATAACTTTATGTCCATCTTCGTTAGGACCTTGCAATGATGCTGTTGTACGGTTTACAACGAGAACCGGTATGTTCGGATATTGATCTTGAAGTAGGTGAATAATTTTCTCGTTGTATATGTTACATGCGGGGAAAAAAGAGCTGCTGAGTTTTTCCATTAACATGCATCCATCCGCGCCTAAATAGAGCGCACCACCCTTACCGGTAGGAATTGAATCTGCAATAGCAGTAATTGTCGCATTTGCGTGGCTATCGCCTATTACGATCAAGCCAACACTTTGCGTATCTTGCCCGAAAATGCATTTGGGCGAGGTTGGGTTTTTACTTACGGTTACGTTGCACTCGCCTCTTCGCGGGTTTTGATTGTACCTTTCGTAATCTGCGGCAACAATTGTTGGATCGAGCCTTTCGGGTATACCTTGTTTATGAACTACGAGAAGTCCGATCACGGCTGCAATTAGTGCTGTGGAGGCGAATAAGCTAAACGGGAAAAATAAATTTTTATGGCCTTTGCCCCAGTTCCGAGTGGTCTTCTCAATACAATAAAAGGACAAGGTGGCAAGCAGTATGGAAGCGCTAAGTGCTAGTAAAATCCAAAGGTCACTTTTTTCTTTTCCAAAATAAAAAAGTGTTACGCATATTGGCCAGTGCCATAAGTATAGGGAGTAAGAAATACGGCCAAGAAATTGCATTGTAGAGTTGCTTGTTACTATCGATTTGTTGTTCGCGGCATAGATAATTAAGGAAGCTCCGAGAACTGGGATTATTGCGAGCCATCCAGGCCACTTTAACCGCTCGTTGAGAAAGTAAATTCCAATAGCAATAAGTAGCAGACCTGCAGCTTCAGTGTGTTTTGCATATTTCTTGTCGATAGAGCTTGGGAAGAAGAAAATTAGACCTCCAGCCATCATTTCCCAGGCTCTAGTGGGTAATAAATAGAAGCCAGCATCAAGCCACCTGATGGGCAACAGTGCGGAGAGCGCAAATGAAATAAGCGCCCCTGCAAAAATTAACCATTTAATGGATTTTGCGGGGAAAAGACGGATTAACGTGAGAATAAGAATTGGATAGATTATGTAAAACTGCCACTCTACTGAGAGTGACCAGGTATGCAGCAACCATTTCTCGTGTGCACCAGAATCAAAATAACCAGCCTCTCTCCAAAACTGAATATTCGATGTAAAAGTTGAAGCGGAGGCGACATGAGAGCCCAAGGTTTTATATTCTGTAGGCGGTAGAATAAATGACAATACTGCCAGTAACGACGCACATAAGAATAGTAGTGCGGGAACAATTCTTTGTGCTCGCGCCAAATAAAACTGTGAAATGGAAAATTGATTTTTGTTTATTTTAGTGATGATTATTCCGGTCATTAAATATCCGGATATAACGAAGAAAATATCAACACCTGAGAAGCCCCCGCCAAAACCCAACACACCAAAATGGTATAAAACAACGGCAATGACAGCGATTGCTCGCAATCCATTTATATCTTGTCTAAATTCCAACGAGTTGCTCCACTGTAAAACGATGAAAGGTATACGCAGTTAACAAAACAATAAACCATAAAAAAAGCCCAGCTAAGCTGGGCTTTTTTTGACACTAGCTTCGATTAAGCTTTGAGGCGACGAGCACCAGCCAAGCCCAACAAACCTAAGCCCATCAACAAGAGTGCAGAGGGTTCTGGAACATTTTTCACGTTCAAACCGATAATCAAGTCATCGTGGTTGTCATCGTCTTTAGTCCAACCGGTATCATCAAGGAACAAAATTGCATCGTAAGCAACACCTTTAAAGGTGGTGTTCAAGGCTACAGCAAAGTTGTAGTTTTTTGGACCTGAAGGCAAATTAGCACCGTTTTGAGAAACAAAATTACCGTTTGAGGTAAATGAGTTGTAACCAAATGGGCCGAGAGCGGTAGTGAAAAATTTGAAGTCAATTGCTTGACCGGCGGTGTAAGTTTGCACAGTGTTAATCACAACATTTGTGTTGGTAGTGTTGTTGATCACTTGGCTGTTAGCTTGGAAGTTGTTTTCCCAGCCTGACTCAGCACCCAAGAATTTATAGGTGAGAGCAAGTTGGCTGTTAGTAGTTGCCAACACGTTGCCACCGATACTGTACTGAAGACCAGCAACAAGGCTTGGGTCTTTGTACAGAGCTGGGGTAGCTTCGTACTTGTTGTCTACCGGAACGGTTGTGATAGTACCGCCAGAGATAGAGATCAAACCAGCGCTGGCGCTGATTGAGCTAACAGCAAGAGCTGCTGCAGCTACAAATTTTACTAATTTCATGATTTTCATCCTTTAAAGGGTTTGATAGTTGATTAAAGTAGACTTCGCCACGGCAACACATAATGCATGCTTGGTGCCAACTATATTTTTTCCTTTAAATTCAAACAGCTGTGGTGATGTGTGATCTGTGTCACGTTTGTGGGTGTAAAGAAATTCGACTCACATGAAGGATCAGGATTGATGCTCCAGTATTGCCGAGTTGGCTGATACTGGAGCTGGGGGGCTTCATTTGCGGTGTTTAATGCGGAGTGATAGGAATAAAGCGGCTGTATGCGCCATTTGTATCTACAGTGGCTATCTCAAAGTAGGCGTTGCTCGGGACGTCTGGAAGTGATTTGGTGAGAAGTGGTGACGTCACCAATGTAATTGTAAAGGCCGTTTCATTGGGGAGCTTGTAGCGAATTTCATAGCGAGCAATCTCATGCTCAAACATGTCTACGCCGTTTTCGCGGAAAAGTGGGCGTTGCCATTGGAGAAGGACACCCAAAGTGGCTGCAGAACTGCTGGATTTGCTGCTCTGAGTGGAGCTAGTAGATTTGCTGCTCTGGGCGGACCCGCTCGATTTGCTGCTTTGAGTAGAGCTGCCATTGGATGATGTTGATGAGCTTGAGGTACTGATAGCAGAGCTGGTGCCAATTGACGTAGCACTGCTAGCGACGCTGCTGGATACGTTGACGCTACTTGCTGAGCTGTTGGTTGGGATATTGCCAGCCGGCGTTGTTGCTGAAATAGGCGTGATTTTCGACCAGTTTCCAACGGCGTCTCCAGCGCTTATGCCGTATTCGTAGGTTCTTGAGGCTGCCACTGTATAGTCTGCGAAGTAACTATCGAAGGCTTCTGTTTCGGCTATCTGAATTCCATCGCGGTACACCTTATAGCCTGCAATACCCACGTTGTCAGACGATTGTTCCCAGCTGAGAAATATAACGTCGTTGAACGTCGAAACCACCGTTAATTTGGCTGGTTGCGCTGGTGGAGTGATGTCTCCACCCGAGGTTGCTCTTGAAGAGCTGGAGCTCTTGGATGATGCGGCACTGCTGATCACAGCCTGACTGCTGTTGCTTAGAGATGATTGCGGTTTGGTGTTGGGGTTGTTGGAGGTGAATCCTCCGTCGGAGTCAGTGCCTCCGCCTGCTCCACCGCCACAAGCGCTAAGCATGCCGACAGTGAGCGAAAAGAGAATGGCGGATCTCAAGGGCTTTGATAGTGTCATTGGTAAACCTACAGCATTGTTCGACATTAGAAGCAATTGGTCTGAGCTAGGCTGACCACGATTCTTGTTATGTTTAGCACTCTTTTGTGCGTTTCACCGGGTTTTTTAGGGCAAAGTTGCAATTTAGCGAAGGGTTTCGCGGATAGTGTGATGCGTGGTTTTGCCGAATAGGTAAGGTTATAGCATATTTTGTTATAAGTGTATTTAGGTGCCTTTGAATTATTTTATTTTTTGTTGATTAATCTTCGTCTGAGGTGCTGCCGTTAATTTGCATGTCGTATTTTTTGACAAGGTCATAGAAAGTTGGGCGCGTAATGCCTAAGAGTTTTGCGGCTGCAGATACATTGTAATCGGCCATGCTCAACGCTCTAAGAATGGCGCTTTTTTCTGCTTCTTGGCGAACATGACGGAGGTTGAGTGAGAGTTCGCCGGCTTCTGCTAATCCCAAATCCTCCCGGGTGATGTATTTGCCTTCGGCCATAATAACTGCGCGTTTAACTTTATTTTCCATCTCGCGAATGTTCCCTGGCCAGTTGTACCCCTCAATTGCCTCAATCGCATCTGGTGTAAAACCTGTAACGTTTTGACTGTGTTCCTTAGCAAATTTTAATTGAAAGTGGCGGGCTAATAGTGCTTTGTCTCCTTGGCGGTCACGTAACGGTGGAATGTTTACCGTCATTTCGCAGATTCGATAGAACAAATCTTCGCGAAAACTGCCCTCACGAGACATCTTTTCCAAGTCTTTGTTAGTTGCGCAAATGACTCGCACATCTACCGGAATTTCACTGCGGCCACCAACGCGCTCAATTACACGCTCTTGTAAGAAGCGCAGTAACTTCGCTTGCAGATTCAATGGCATATCGCCGATTTCATCCAGGAATAGTGTACCTTCGTTGGCGGTTTCCACTTTGCCGAGGGTTAGCTTGTTGGCTCCAGTGAATGCGCCTTTTTCATAGCCAAACAGCTCGCTTTCAATCAGATTTTCTGGCACTGCGGCGCAGTTGATCGCCACAAAACGCTTGTTTTTACGCGGGCTGAGTTGGTGAATGGCGCGAGCCATGACTTCTTTGCCTGTACCGCTCTCACCTAAAAGAGTGCAGGTCACGGTGGTGGGGGAGATCTTTTCAAGCTGGCGGCAAATTTTCAGCATTTGCGGGTCATTGCTGATCAAGCCTTCGAGCGGGGCTTGGTTGGTAATGGTGAGGCGACGATTGTCGGCTTCAAGGTCAAAAATATGAAAGGCGCGCTGAACAATAAGGTCGAGTGTATTGGGGTCAACCGGCTTGTGGTAGAAATCGTATGCGCCCATGCCAACGGCGCGTATGGCATTTTCGTGGTCTGTCTTACCGGTCATTACAATAATTTTGCTGGATGGCGCTATTCGCAAAATATCCTGAATGCACTTGAAGCCTTCATCTACGCCGTCTTCATCAGGCGGCAAGCCTAAATCTTGAATAATGACCGATGCCTCATGAAGCCTCAGAGCCGCAACGGCATCAGCTCGGTTTTCGGCGAAAATGGTTTCGTATTGGTCAAAATGCCAGCGAAGTTGGCTTTGCAGGCCTTGGTCATCTTCAACGATTAACAGGATGGGCTTTTGGTTCAAAGGTTTATTCATGCGGGTGACTTAGTCCATCTTATTCATTGGAAGGGAGATGGTGATCGTGGTGCCTTCGCCTACGGTACTCATCACATTGAGCGAGCCGCCCAACTCACTGATGTACTCTCGCGAAAGGTAAACACCTATACCCATTCCCTTGCCGGATTTTGTGGTTTCGAACGGTTTGAATAAACGGTTGTGGATGAAATCCCAGTCCATGCCGGAACCGTTATCTTCAATGGTAACGACCGCCCGATTGTTGTTGTAAGTGAGTGTAACATGAACTCTACCGCCGGTTGGCGTCGCCTCAAGCGCGTTTTTGATGAAATTCGTGATGGTCATCACCAAACGAACCTGATCAGCATTGAGTGTGTAATTGCCCTTTTCAATACTGCTAGTTAACTGTTGATTATTGCGACGACACTCGGACACCGCCGCCTCTACAACCTCGGTCATGCTTAGGCATTTGACGAGGTCAGACTCATCACGGCGCAGTTTCTTCAACAAGTTGTTCATGCGGTCAACGGAGTTGCTGATGGTTTTGATGGCATCTTCAACAAACGCGGGGTTGTCTT
>JACCDN010777208.1_pt1 | contig 24735 bp, 23 predicted proteins | sample 7441691 | NCBI WGS metagenome assembly JACCDN01 (sample SAMN15323439, study PRJNA562643) | freshwater metagenome | isolation source: river surface water | place: USA:Blue River Watershed | collected 2017-08-16 | reverse complement strand
CATTGCCATCAAGCTTCGCGAAGGCGATGAGGTTGTTTCTGCAGTACTTGCATCAGAATCAGATGACCTTCTTCTTGTTTCTCACAAGGGCATGTCAATCAGATTCTCGAACAGTGATGAATCACTTCGCCCAATGGGTCGCGACACCAGCGGAAACATAGGTATGAACTTCCGCAAGGATGACTACCTGCTTTCTGCCAGCGTGATAAACGATGTTGAAGATTCGTTTGTCTTTGTGGTTACCGAGGGTGGCTACGCAAAGCGCACAGAAGTTTCGCAATACCGACCACAACACCGTGGTGGCCTTGGAATCAAGGTGGCCAAGCTTGAAGAAAAGCGTGGCGATGTTGTTGGAGCCATTATTGTTGCCGAAGACGACGAAGTTCTTGTAGTTTTGGCCAGCGGTAAAGTTGTCAGATCTGCAGTAAGTGGTGTTCCGGCCAAGGGCCGCGACACCATGGGTGTGGTCTTCGCTCGCTTCGCCGATGAAGATAGCGTAATTGGACTAGCCAAGAACACCGAGAGACACCTTGAATCGCAAGACGCTACTGTAGATGAATCACCTGAATCAGAGGGAGTAACAGAATGAGCCTTTTCGCCCGCGCAAAGCGCAACATTCCACCAGTGAAGCAAGTAAAGCTAAAGCTGGTTCACATTGATTTCTGGTCTGCAGTTAAGACCGGTCTTCTAGTGACGACAGCAACTGGCATCGCAACTATTGTTGCCTTCTTCTTGATCTGGCTACTTGTTTCACAGACCGGCCTATTTGGCTCACTATCAACCCTGGTCAACAGCGTGATTGGTGGCGGCGCCGGCTCCGCAGATCAAGGCGTTGATGTAGCTCAGACCCTGAGCTTGCCTCGTGTGATGTCCTTTGCCTTCACTGTCTCACTTTTCAACCTCGTTTTGGGCACCGCCCTGGTTGGCATCAGCGCACTAATCTTCAATGTGATTGGTCGCCTAACCGGCGGTATCTCAATTGGTTTTACCAATAACTAACTCCAGGCTAACCGCCAAAATGAAAACTCAAAAGTTTGAAGAAAAAAGCCCGACCTCTTCACTTCAGTCATTACTCGTCCTTTACCTCGCTTTAGTTGTTTTAGCGTACGTAGCTGTTTACTATCGAGGGCATGTACTTGGGCGAGATTTTCCATACAATTCTTTTTTGCCGAAACCCCCTCTCTTTGGCGATTTCTTTGGACCCCTGACCGAGTGGCGAGCAGGTGACCTCACAACATCCGGGTTAGGGCAGAATTACTTCCCTTCGACTTATTTGCTTCTGGATGTTATTTCAACCTTGGCCAAGGAAAGTAATTTACTTGCAATTTCTCTTGCCGTATTTCCGTCGGCAGCAATAATTGCTTTCGTGTTTGAGCGGGTTCTTAGGGACTTGTCTTGGCAAGGTAAAGCCCTGACGGTTTTATTGGTTTTTACAAGTTATCCCGTGATATTCGCTTTACACACGGGAAATCTGGAAATCTGGGTAGCCGCTTTGCTGTGTGTAAGCACTTTAGCTTTTGATCGTAAAGCGTTTAGGCTTTTTGGGTTTGCGGTAGGAATTGCAGCGTCGTTCAAAGTTTTCCCTGCGGTTTTCCTCCTGATTCCACTTATTCACCCCGCAACAAACAGAAACATTCGAATCCTATTTAAGATTTTCTCTTCATCAATTTTGGGGCTTTTAGCACCCACTGTTCTTGCAATTCTGCTTTTAAAGGGAGGCGTAAAGGATAACGGATGGAGCACATTGGTACTAGTTGTCGACGCTATTTCAAGAAGCTTAGAAATGCATAAGGACTTGATGTGGGACACAATTGCCGGTTCACACTTTGGTCACAGTGTTTTAAATACGGTGCATGTTCTTTTTGGAATGGACGTGTTGCCTATGGATCAGTTCATCATTCCGACGATTGTATTTGGCGGAGCCATCACTGCCTTCTTGAGTTACCTGGCCTACACTTCACAAAAAGACACTTGGTTGCTTTGGACCATCCCGGCGACCCTTGCATGTCTATATGTTCCAACTTCCACAGACTATAAATTAATTTACTTTTTGCCAGCTGTGCTACTAATGCTTAAGTCAATTACCAGTAATGTTCAAGGCGCCCAACTTAGTACCTTCGAATTTTTTGCGGCAGTACTTCTTGTAACTTTGTTTGCGCCCAAACCCTACGGTTACATCGGAACTGAACCGTTTGCTAATGCGACTACTTACGCCACAACGCTTGCAATGCTGTTTATGACAGTTTCCACATTCATGTATTTTTTACCGGCTTCCCTTTATACGCGCAAGGGCAACTATCGAGAGCCCAAAGGGAAGCTTGAATCTAGGGATAAGCCGAGTTTCAAGTTTGAAAATCCAAAGAAATAGGGCATTCAATCCAAAGCCTGGAACAGTAATGGATTCTCCAACGGACTTGAAATATTTCGCAAAAAATCTTTGCGCTAGTGCCAGGGGGAAAAGCAAGAAATTAAAGTAAGAAATGTATTGAACTTCATAACCAGCATCCTGTAACTTTTCTCTAAGTTCCCTAAGGTTGTATCTAGTTTTATGGTGGTTTACATCATCATGGCTTGACCACATCCATCTAAAAGCGGGCACAGTCAAAACCAACACGCCCGCCTCTGAAATAATTTCCTTAACCTTTAAGAGGCTTAGCTCATCTTGCTCAATGTGCTCTAGTACGTCTAAGAGAAAAACATTATCGAATCTCTCACCAGCCAATGCGTTCAAATCGTAAGGCAAAGATCCGGTTCGGAAGTCGGTTTGCGGGTAATTTTCTTTGGCTAGATTTGAAGCGTAATCACTAAGCTCAAGCCCGACATATCGAAACATAGTAGAAAGAAATCTCACATTGCCCCCTGTACCAAAGCCAATCTCAAGGCAATTTGCTCCGGAGGGATTTAAAAACTGTGAGCACAGTTTTGAAATAATTTCTCTTCTACCTAAAAACCACCAGTGTGTATTTTCTAAAGAGGCCATCTCGTCAAAAGCCCGCCTCTCCACTACAAACTCTCCTCTATGACATACAGAGGCCGCCGCTTAGATTCCATAAGAGTTTTTCCAAGATATTCGCCAAGTATGCCAATCGAAATTAACTGGACGCTTCCAATCAGTAATACCGCGAGAATTGTAGAAGCGTAGCCGACGACATTTATTTGGCCTTGGATTGCCAGAAGTAGAATCCAGAGGCCCCATATTGTCGCCAAAAGGGCTCCGGTAAAACCAAAGTAAGTGGCGATCCTAAGAGGGGCTGTGGAAAAAGAAGTGATGCCTTCGACACCAAGACGGGCTAATTTAATGGGAGAAAATTTGGATGTCCCATTAGCTCGGTTTGGGCGTTCAAACAAGACTTCCACAGTCTTAAAACCAAGCCAAGAGAACATGCCTCTAACGAATCGTTGAGTTTCAGGTAATGAATTAAATGCCTCTACAACTTTCTTGTCCATCAGCCTGAATTCCCCAACAGATTCATCTAAACGACTGTCTGAAAGTCTGTTGAAGGACTTTCGATACATCATCGAAAGCCAAAATCTAAACCCCTTGGAAACTTCAGTCCTCCGGCCCAACACGACATCTGCACCGTCTAGCCAAGATGAGATGAATCGCGAGATAATCTCTGGGGGTTCTTGGAGGTCGGCATCGATTGGCACGGCCGCATCAGCATCACAATTCTTCAAACCACATGAAATTGACGATTCCTTACCAAAGTTGCGGGTAAGCAAAAACGCCTTGGCCCCAGGATTGTCCTGCACAAACTTTCGAACTAGGTCACGTGACCCGTCCGTGGAACCATTGTCAATCAAAATTATTGATATTTTGACTCGAGATTCAGAATCGCGCAGAACCTGATAGGAATGGAAAAAATCAGGCAAATTCTCGACTTCATTGAAAATGGGAACAATGAGGCTGACAGTTTTCAAAGTAACACCATAACCTAATTCTTTTTTGCAAAGTACATCATGTTACCGACTGGTATTCCTAATGTTAGTTTTTGAAGAAATTTGGGAAGCTTCAGCTTCATACCGGTCACTTCCTCAACGTTTAGAGCAAGACTCAGCAAGTCATAGTAGTTGACCGTTCTTTTTTGGGACTCTAAAGACCATCCCGCTCTAGACAATACTTCTTGAACTGAAGCTGGATTGTAAAGCTGGGGATGCTGAAGGCAAAAAGGAGGCCACTTGCGACCCAGAAGCCGTCGCAAGAGTGAACTTTCATTGTGTACCACTATTGATAACGACCCCGAAGAGGGGCTAATTTTATGAAGTTTCTTTAGTGTATCGACAGGAGACACCAGGTGATCAAAAACATGCACAGCCATGGAGAGGTCAGGCCTGGTGTTTGCTGGAACTTCCTTGAGGTCAGAATATATGTTGATTTTGATGTCCGACGAAGACATTGAGTTCAAATATGGATGTACCTCAAGGTTAGGCTCAACGAGAGTCAAGACGGACGAACCGTTTTTGGAAAAAAACGAAGCCAGAAGCCCTATATCTGGCCCTAATTCAAGATAGTTAGTTGCAAATTTGGACCGCTTCATGGTCCACAAACCGTATGCAATTTGCGTGCGACCAGCGACAGCTTGCTCTTTACCCATTAAGTTGTCTGGCATTTTCGAATAGAGCTCTGAGAGCTGTGCTTCGCTAAAGTACCAAGGGCAGTAGAGTAAATTGCACTCCTGACATCGGTAGTATGAAAAGAAAACCTGTTCGGTTCGAAGTCCGATGAAATACTGACTTACTTCTTCGAAAGAGAGAGATTCAGCCTGAATAAGGGAGCTGACTTCGGGAGTCGATAAAGTCATAGATGAATTACAACTTGGACAAGATCTACGCGTCCAATTTACATTTCCTGACACTTCCCCACCTCCCTAATAAACCTAACGCAAATAGCTAATTGCACGCGCCTATTAGTTTGGCATTATTCTAAGATTGGGGTAATGTTATAAGGGCCGCAAGGGCCTATAGCTCAGGTGGTTAGAGCGCTTCACTGATAATGAAGAGGTCGGAGGTTCAAGTCCTCCTAGGCCCACAAAACCGGATTTCCAAAATTACGGTTTCATGGGGATTTAGCTCAGTTGGTAGAGCACCTGCTTTGCAAGCAGGGGGTCAGGGGTTCGACCCCCCTAATCTCCACAATGACCAATTCCTCCAAGTCAAGCTTGGAGGAATTGGTCTCTTAAGGAAAAACCACAAGCAGATAAACTCGGCCCGTCAACCGCTGCTAGTGTCGAGCCGTGAAACAAAAAATCCGCTTCATCGTAATCGGCCTAATGAATTCCATCACAGGCTTGGTGATATTTGCGTGTTTCTACCAGCTCTTCGGGGAACATCTCCATTACCTAGTTGTTTTGGGCATCTCGCACATTGCTGCCAGCACAATTGGGTTTTATTTGATGCAAGGTTTTGTGTTTACAGCGGCTACCAGCGCGAAAAAACCTGCAACTTTTTTGAAGTATCAGACTACTCTCATACCCCCGTTAGCCATAAACATTGTTATTTTGCCGACTCTTGTGGAGTTAGCAGGGGTTCATGCCATAATCGGGCAAGTTATTTTTTCAATAATTTGGGGCTTTATAAGTTACTTTTTGCATCAAAAATACACATTTAAGAATTAGGCATTGGATTAAATTGAAGACAAAAGACAAGCCAGGGAGTAAATAATTTTAATTTCATTATTGTTTTTCTTTACTTTTGTTTTGGCATTTCACGTAACTGGGTGGGTGGTCAACGGTACCAATTTTGGAAACCTGAAGCTTAGAAATTTCATCTCAACTCAATTATATGGTTTCACAATACTCACAACATTAGGCGCAACACTTACTCACTTATCTTTACCAAGCACCCCTGTTCTTTTCGCGATAGTAGTTTTTTGCGGAGTCTTTTATCTAATTTCGTTGGCACGATCTCTAAGGGCGAAAAACTTCGCGATAAGTGCATCTATAGGCAAGAAGGAGATAAAGAGTTTCCTTATTGCGTTGATTGCCCCATTTGTAGCCGTTCTATTTATCAATTCGACGCCAGTCTCAAGAGATTTTGCCTTTCGAGTGGGCCCAGACATGTTCGGATGGGCAGGCGCCACTTCCTATTTGGCCAGCGGTAGATCCGTAACCGATTTGTCACGGTCCGTAGCACAGCAACTAGGAATCTCAGAAACTTCTGCAGAAATTTTCACTCCTGGAAATTCACCTTACATTCACAGCATCCCGTCGCTGTCAGATCAGATAGCAGCTGAATTTCTGATTGGAGCACATAGATTGGGCATACCAAGCCTTCTGAGTTCTCCATTGCAAGCTGTCGGGGAGACGTATCTCTGGAATGTCTACAGCGCACTGTTCCTATGGTCATTCTTTTTACTAGCCCTAATCCTGGCAAATTTGTTTAAGGAAGTGAATCAAAGAAATACACCGCATAAGTTAATGGCCATCAGCCTCGTCTTCGGTTTTGCAGTCACTTCTGTCGCCCTTGAAGGAGGACTAGGGCAGTTAGCAACGGCCCCAATTGTGCTGTTTACTTTGGGTACACTTCTAAAAAATCGAAGGATCGACGCAGATTTCTTGCTTTTGGTTGGGATCACATTTATTTTGGCCCTCTCTAATTATCTCGATGCATTATTTGTCTTTGTTCCATCTCTGGTCTTTCTGGTAGCACTCTTGAGACCCAAAATTGAATTTAAGCGATCTGAAATTAACCTGAAACTGCTCATTTTGCAGACAGTCCTCTTTATTCTTTCCAGCCATGCAATTCAACATGCCTTCAGGATGTTCACATTTATGATGGAGAATCCGCAAACTGGAGGTTGGAATTGGGGACAAATCCCGACCCCATCAAATGTCCTAGGTTTTGTGACCTGGATACCTTGGGATGGGCGCCAACCATTAACCAGAGGGGTGGCACTTTATTTGCTAGAAGCATTTGTTTTAGCATTGATTTTCGCGCTTTTGGTACTTAGGCCTGGCAAAACAGCATTCGCCATTTTAGTTTGCGCTCTAATCCTTTATTCGTACATATTCTTCACAACCTATTCTTCTGGAATGAGTTCCGGAAATAGCTATAGGCTCTGGAAACTAGGCTTTTACACTTCCTTGATGATGGCCTTGTATTTTGTATTTGCCGTGAGAAGAGAACCAAGATCTACTAAATCTATTTTTCGGGAAAATAGTGTTATTCGACGTATAACTCATTTCTCACTCGCAGCCGCACTTATCGGTTCAAATATCTTCTGGGTTGGGAGTTGGTTTTCGACACGTGAATTTACTATCTCAAATACGGATAAATCGTCAATCCAACAGGAAGTCGGTTCTAATCCTGTCCTTTTCATCGGGCGAACAGACCACTTCGGAATGTTTGGAGCAGTTGATGTCGCAACGCAACAAAACGTTGTCGGAGGCTATTTGGATAAGTATCGATTAATGAATGAACTGCCTGGATACCAGGGTGAAATTAACTTCTTAGTTACAGACAAGTCAAGTCTTTCTGAGTTGAAACAAAAGAGTTTGCCAGACCTAAGTAACTTTATGATTATTTACAGTGGTGAAGATATTAATATTTTTCAAAAGTCATCTTGATAGGTAGCGATCTTCTAATTCTTTGTGGCGAGCTGAAAGCATCATTATGCGTTTTTCATCTTCTTCTGCAATGCCCGAGTAGTAGTCTCGCTTGTTCTCGAGCCAAAGAAGTTCAAAATGCACCGCATCCACGAGCCCTTTTTCAATGTCGCTATTCAAAGCTTTTTCGGCGTCAAATACGACCTTTCTAGTCTCGAACCTATCTAGCCGTATTTCTGCGACCTGACGCAGTGCTTCGATAGATTCAATCGACACCCCACCGCCCATAACGAGTTGCTTGTCTTGTTCTTTACAAAGTTCGGCAATCTTGACTATGTAGTCACTGGTTGCCTGCTTGTTTATTTCATCTCTGGACCACCCCAGTGATCCAACAAAATCTACACGACCAAATACAAGTCCATCAGCACCGTTATCCCCGGAAATAGCCTTGGCTATTTCTTCTCGATTATTGAAACCCGTTATGGTTTCGATGTTGAGGAGGAAATCAGTGTCCTCTTGCTCATCAGCACTAAAAACAATGTTTTTCGCTGATACATATTTTGAGGCCGCGTAGCCAGTTTCAACCATTGGTGCGACAACATATCTGACACCTATTTGTTTAGATTCCAGCAAGTCTCTGATCGCCTCGCAGCCGCCAATCTTGACGGTCAATGGAAGTCCTGCGGCACGTGAAATGTCGACTAGACGCAAGAGTTCCTCCAGGCGAGTGCCTTCTGCTTCGAACTCCGCCTTGATGCTAACTACGCCGAAATTTTCTCGACCCCGATTAAGTATGGCGGCCATCTCGCGTTCTGTTTTGTTCAATTGATCCCCTAATTTACTCTCGCTCAAATTCTAGCGTCGAGGAGGGCAGTCCAAGATTTAGCTGGACTTTATGGCCAAATACTGTATCTGCAACTATCTGGCGAATACCGAAGTGCTTGATCTGCAAGTTTTCACAGATTGAAGTGAACTTATCCGGGTTGGCGGTGTAATGATCTGGCAAGGCGCCATCGAAAGCTTTCGCACGCAACACTGGCACACCGATTACTTCTCCCACAATTTCCGCCAATTCGCCAATTTCAACCATCTCACCTCCGGAGTTGAATGTTTCAACAGCGTTGGTTGCTAGCACTGCCGTCCCCAAGACGGCTTCCATAAAAGCTGATGCGTTAACGTATCGTCTATAAACAGGCGCAGTGGACTTGACTGTGATTCTGCCGAGTGTCAAAGCCTCAAAGATGAAATCACTTAGGGCATATTCTCGATTTATAGGCATGAATCTACCGCCAGCACCCCATAGCCGACCTATACAAAGACGGATGCTTAATTTATTGCACATTGATGTAAGCAAAGACTCTTCAATATTTTTTAGAAATCCATAGGGGTTTCTTTCAATATCAAATTCCAACTGCTCAGCGCCGTAATCCGCGTAGGCAGCTCCTGAAGAAACTGTTGAAACCCACCTTGGACGAGAACTCTCGATAATCTTCAAGGCGTCTGAAGTAATACTTAAGTTTGTAGAGATGAATTTCTCTTGGCCAAGCTGAGACAGCTTTCCTTTGGTCTGAAAGGCAAGATGAACGAAACCATCGAGATCCTCAAAACGCACCTCATTTCCCATTTTGTGAATTGTCACTTTGGTGCCATCGCTCAATTCAATCCTGCGATCCGCAGACCCCAGAGCAATTACATTTTTTACAAGAGCTTCACTGCCCCATGATTCCCGGAGTAGCTCTAGCAGTTCTAAACCCAGCCAACCACCGGCTCCAGTTATCGCTATTCGGGTTGGAGTTCTAGGCATCAAGGCGTTCTCAAATTTTCAGGAAGATAACGGAAAACATCGGTAGCAATTTCCAAAGGCAAGTCTGGAGACATCAAGTGAATTGGGTTGGACTTCATTGAGCCATCAGGATAAATTCTGCTTGTTAGTTTTGGTAGAAATGGTTGATCTTGATGCACTGACAGAATAAAAGCTGCCGGACCTTCCGAAAGCAGAGCATCCATAGCGCCGGGCGTATCGCCTATTGAGGTATTAATTTCGATTGCAGGTATTCCAAAGCTAGAAAAAAGCTGCTGCCAATTTGGAAGGCCCACTCCGGTGTCCGCATCGCAGCCAATGTAGTTTCCATTGAAATATGCCTTTTGCGAAATACGGATAGATGCGTATCCCCCGTTTGAGGAGATGAAAATCTTTAATCTCAAGTTCCGATTTGCAACCGTTCCTAGCTCTGATAGGTTTTGTGCAAATCCACCGTCGCCTTCCATCAGAACGGTGACAGCCATCGGGTCGGCAACAGAAACCCCGATTGCACCCGCAAGCCCATACCCCATACTCGCAAGACCCTTGTTATTAGGAAGAAGTTGACCTTGCTTCTGCTGGAAAGCCTGCATCATCGAGGTGTAAGAGCCCCCACTCGAACAAGGCACGATCCGCCAATCACCAGAAGCTAATTCACTTAGTTCAGTGACGATGTCAAAAGGGTTAACGTACCTATCGAATACCGCATTGGCAGCTTCGGACGCAGGCAGGGCACTCTTCAAGTGAGAAATGAAAGCCAACCATTCTGAGCGATTGTTTCTTTTACTTCGACCTAGCGCTTCGATCAATTTGGGAAAAGCCTGATTTGAGTCTGCGTGAACCTTAATATCGACACGGGGATTGTTTTTCCCCAACTCAGCGGAGTCAACATCTACCTGCACGACTTTTGCCAAGGGGGCAAATTCTTCCCAATTGAATCCAGTCTGCTGCAGTCCGAGGCGCGTGCCGATACTTATTACAAGGTCTGCCTGTTGAATCACTGCATTGCCCCACCTCATTCCATATGTGTCAGGCCGCCCAGCAAAAATTGGCGACGAGTAATCTAGGTAATCGATGGCATTCCAAGACGTGGCAACTGGAATTTGGAGGCCCTCAAGTGTTTTTTCAAACTCGATAAATGTTGAAAATTCGACACCACTACCAACAAGAAGTACCGGCCGGCTCGAGGTTGAAAAAATTTGAGCTATTTCTTCGAGTTTTGAATTAAAAATCTGCTCATCGGCCATGACCGGTGTTGGCTCTTCAGATAACATTTCTAGATTTTCTGGCGCTTGATAAGTTGCGGAGACATCCAAACAGACCTCAAGGAAAACGGGACCTTTGCGACCAATCCTGGAGGAGTCTACAAATGCCTTAAGTGAATCAAAAGTCAAGGGAACTTCAAGGCGCAGGGCGTTCTTTGTTATTGACTTGACTATCGAAACCCCATCAATTTCTTGGTGACCCATTTGCCGCACTGTTCCACGGCTTAGAAACTCTGTCCTCGCCTGCCCCCCTATTACTAGAAGTTCGCGGCTTTCCATCCAAGCTGAACCAACTGCTGTGACGATGTTAGTTAATCCCGGTCCTGCAGTGACTAGAGCGAAAGCGCGCTTTCCATTGCGCCTATTGGCGACATTGAAATACTCTGCAGCTATGCCGGCACTGACCTCATTAACGACGGCAATACAACTGAGCCTCTCGCGGGCAGATTCAAGAAGATGCATGACGTTTCCGCCCCCAACAAAAAAACAATGGGTGTATCCAAGTTTCACCAGCGAATCAATAAGGTAATCCGAGTATTTTTGATTCATCTTTTGTCCTTAATCGATCCCCTAAGTAGCAATGAAAGTATTTCATTAATGCCGTCTAGTGCCATGTTGAAATTATCGTAAACAAGTGATGCCCCGCTATCCAGGAGCTCACTCGAAGAAAAAACGGATTGAGAAATTCCGATCGCAGGAATATTGGCGCTTTTTGCTGCGATTATGTCTTCCGGGCGATCACCAAACATAATTGCCGTTTGCGAATTAACAGATGCCATGGCCCTGAGAATTACTTCTGGGTCAGGTTTGGGATTAAAACCGTCAGTCCCCTGAACAAAATCAATAAGACCATACAGGCTAGAGTTTTGTACTACTTTTTCAGCAAGAATTTTAGGCTTGGATGTAGCTATTGCCGTCCAAATTTTTTTTGCACGAATAACATTTATGAATTCAACAGCTCCGTTGTAAACCTTGTTACCTTGGAGTATCTGCTCACCGAGTAATTGTCGAAATTGAAAAACATAACTATCAATAACTTCAACTTCGTTAGCGATGTCTCGAAACAGATCAGCGGCGGGTAGGCCGATTAAGCGTTCCGCAACCATAGTTTCTAAAGGGGGTGAGCCGTTTAAAACCCTGATTCTATTCGCAGCAGCTGTAATGGCTTCAAAAGAGTCAACCAGCGTCCCATCAAGGTCAAAAATGAATGCGATTCTTTGTTCGTCCACTACAGACCAATTGTTGACGAGACAACGAAGTTAGGGCGCCCCTTAACTTCCTCATATATAAGTCCTATGTACTCGCCAATTACTCCCAGAAATATGGAAAGAACACCTGTCCCAAATAGAGAAATCAAAACAAGTGTCCCAAAGCCATCGAATGGCACACCATTGACTACTGCTTTATAGGTAGCTACTAACATCATGATCAGTGCAAAAACACTAACCAAGGCGCCAACGACGCTGACGGCACGAAGAGGCAAGTAAGAATGTGCAAAAATACCCTTGAAAGCCAAATCGAGAACTTTGAATGTGTAAGCTTTAGAATTTCCTGCAAAACGAGGAGGCCTAACCATTTCTATACCTATCGACTTATATCCAACCCATGAAAATAGCCCTCGCACGAACCTATTTCTTTCCTGCATCGCACGGACAGAGGAATAAACTTTTCTATCAACTAACCTAAAGTCACTTGCATTCTTTGTTACAAGGCCGTTGGTTAGCTTTCCAGAAAGCCAATAAAAGGCTTTTGAGTTGAATGTTCGAATTATTCCCGTACCTTGGCGTTGGGTAACAACCCCGTAAACATTTTCAAACCCTGCTTCCCATTTTCTAATGAATTCAGAAATCAGTTCCGGGGGATCTTGCAGATCTGCCGTCATTAAGACACAAGCATCACCCTTTACGTATTCCAACCCCGCAGTTAGTCCACCATCCATCCGAAAATTTCTTGAAAGTCGAATAATTTTGAATCTTGAATCTGAGTTGTGAATTTGAATAAGTTTGTCGTAAGTGTCATCTATTGAGCCATTTTCGATAAAGATGCACTCAAAGCCATAGTTTGATTCAACGTCAAATAGAGCGCTTAGTCGTTTGGCAAGCTCTTCAACGCAGTCGGATTCGTTATATGCCGGGATGATGATTGATATGAGTTGCTTTGTCATTTCCAAATTTTCCACGGTGCGTCCCCAGCATTCCAGATGTCATTCAGAATCTGATATTCACGTTGCGTATCCATGGGTTGCCAAAATCCTTTGTGTTGAAACGCACCAATTTCTTTTGCCGCAGCTAAAGCCCTTAGCGGGGCTTCTTCCAAGACAGAATCGAATTCCAAAGAGTCAAATATTTCTTTATTAAATATGAAATATCCAATATTTACCCAATCGTTTACTTTGGGCTTTTCTCTAAACTGAGCAACCGACCCATCAGAAGTAATGTCCACCACACCAAACCTGGAAGTCAATTGAGTCGTTGTCATGGAAGCAATTTTTCCATGGGCAGAATGAAATCTTTGTAGCTCAGCTATGTCGACATCAGCAATGCCATCGCCATAGGTGCATAAGAAGCTTTCTTCACCAATGAACTCCTGAATCCGTTTGATACGACCCCCAGTCATGGTGTTAAGGCCTGTGTCGACTACGGTTACAGTCCATTCAAATTCGTCATGGCTGCCATGGTAAATAATACTGTCAGGGTGCCCGAGCTTAACTGTGAAATCAAGGTTCGCAGTTCCGTAATTTGCAAAGTAGGTCTTTATGAACTCACTTTTGTAACCTGTGCAAATTATGAAGTCCCGAATTCCGTAATTTGATAAGACCTTCATAATGTGCCAGAGGACCGGTTTTCCGCCGATTTCCACCATTGGCTTTGGTCGAAACTCGGTTTCCTCTTTCATTCGCGTGCCAAGGCCACCTGCGAGAAGAACAGCTTTCAATGTAGACACCCTTTCGACCCAAGCATTCAATTGAGTTTATCGACTCCAAAGCAAAATCCATGGCTTTCCAGCAATAGGGAGCACTTCTGCTGGATATGGGGCAAAATGGTGACATGCATTATCTAATCACCGGGCACACAGGCTTTAAGGGAACCTGGCTTGCTGCGATGCTTTTAGAAATGGGCCACGAAATTTCTGGCGTTGCTTTAGAACCCGAAAACGGCGGAATTTTTTGCCAGTCGAATTTCAGCAATCGACTCTTGAATGACATTCGCCAAGATATTCGAGATTTTGATGCACTCGACAGAATCGTAAAAAGTATTCGCCCAGATGTTATTGTCCACTTGGCCGCTCAGCCTTTGGTTAGAAGATCGTATCTTGATCCGGTGACCACGTTTGAAACAAACGTCAACGGCACCTTAAACCTTCTTAGGTCAATTTCCACATCAGATTCTGTAAAAGCGAGCCTAATAATAACAACCGATAAGGTCTATAGAAACACTGGCCAGGCCTCAGGCTACCGGGAGACCGATCCTCTAGGCGGAGACGACCCCTATAGCGCATCCAAATCGATGGCTGATTTGCTAACTCAGGCTTGGGTGAAAAGCTTCCCAGGAGCTCCTATTGCAATCGCTAGAGCTGGTAATGTCATCGGCGGTGGAGATGTATCTGAAGACAGGCTCCTGCCTGACGCTCTTCGCGCTTTCGACTCCAACAAGCCACTGACACTTAGATACCCCGACGCCGTAAGGCCGTGGCAGCATGTCATGGATTGCCTAGAAGGTTACATACTGCTAATTGAAAAACTCCTAGATGGCAAAGGTGTTAGCGAGTGGAACTTTGGGCCAGGAATTGAGAGCTTTGTATCAGTAAAGAATGTCATCGACATTGCCCAGGCAAAGTGGGGGAATCCCTCAAGCGTTTTGTTAAGTACTGCTCAAGATCTTCACGAAGCAAATTTGTTGGCGTTGGACTCAACCAAGGCGGAGACGCATCTGAACTGGAGAAATAAACTTAACTTCTCGCAAGCGGTTGAATGGACTCTTGACTGGGAGCAAGCAACGCGATCGGGCCAAGACGCATTTCAAGTAACAGTTGATCAAATCCGAAAATTCAAGAAACTTACTTGAGTACTGGCTTTTCGATTTGAGATTTTCTGAAGAAGTAAATTTCAAAGCAAAGAACGACAAAGATTGTCGCATATCCCAGAAAAGGCAAGATTGATTTACTTGTACCTGGCACTGCGATGGGTGCTGGAAGTGCAGCAAGTAACAGCCCCAGGAGAGTCAGTGACTGCGTCCTGCTGTACTGCCACATCTGATTCCAAGAAGAAGTTTCCCCTAAGACAGACCTAAGGTTATTCATCATGATTGCAATCATCGGGAGTGCCCAAGTCCATGCGTAATTGTGTGGGGCCGTATATAGAAGCATCATTGCGAAACCAGCAAACAAAGTTGTTTCAAAAATCGTAAAGCTCTTTTTCACCAATGGCAAAAGAATTAGAAGACAGACACTTATCCATTTCAAGGCGAACCAAGTTGCTAGAACGACGTTCACAACAACTCCCAAATTGAGAATATTTTGAAAACCAAAGAATTGAAAGAAAAGATGAACGCCGGTTGCAAGAGTTTGCGACCAATACGCTGAACCCTCGGAATTTGCCAACCAAAATCCTTGAATTGTTTCGGCCAGACTACCAGGGGTCAAAGCAAAAAGCCAGAGAGTAAGCGCGGCCCCAATCACAAGAGAAATGGCGGCTTCTCGAAACATGCGTTTCTTGAAAAAAACCATGAGAAGGACCAAAGGATAAATTTTAATTGACGCCATTATGACAAAAGTTGCAATCATCAACGACTTGCGATTCTTTAGCGTTGCAAATGCAAACAAACCAAATAGAACAGAAAAAAATCCTACGTTGTTGCCTCTGTCGAAGGCCATCAATGCGGGAGCTGAAACTACACCAATCGCCACGGAGGCCAAAAGTCGCACTGATTTACTGTATGCAGGCATAAGCCACCAAACAACCCAGGCACTCCCAAGCACCATCGTTGCAAGGTAAACAGAGAGCGCTGTGAAATAGGGCAAATTTGTTAGCAGTTTAAGCAAATAAATAGGAAGAGGCGGGTACATAGCCAAGAACTCAGAATCGTACGTCCAGGGGTTGGACAGTGTAGCCCAGTCGTAAGGTTGCAAGAAGTCACCAAAATAGTGGATGCCAACACTACGTGGTTCCGAAAACGCTTCTATTCGAATGTCTGGAATATCAAAAGCCACATTCGAAATAATCGCATTTGCTTCAAATTTTAGATAAACAACCTTGAATGCAGACCAAATCAACAAAAGCAATTCGACAACCACAAAGTAAATTATGAAATTATCAAATCTGGTAGTTTGCCCAGCGAGCTTAGAAAGTCTCTTTCCCATAAACACAAGGCTAATCTATCAAGCATGTGTCCGATATAAGTAGGCTGGAGTAGTGAACATACTTCGATTGCTCAGCAAATATGATCTTTTATTGCTGTGCCTCGTACTAGCAGTTTCAGTTAGTTTTTCACATTCCGATCTGGCACACACAGTGCTGTCTTCCTATGCAATTTACGAGGGGCACATATTAGATTTCTATGATTTCAATAGGCCAGTTTTCGTCGGGAATGACTATCTGTTGCCGCTTTACCTTTCATTTGCAATCTGGATGACCCCGATCAAGTTACTCGGATTAACATCTAACCAAGATTCCTTTAAGGATCTGGACCTAAACATTTTTGAACTGTCCTGGGCTAAATTCGGGCTTTTTTTGCTTTTGCTAATTGCAGTTAAAGTACTGCACGAAATTATCACTAAGCACAGCAGTTTTAGTAGTCCAAAGCAAGATAGTAACGTATTTAGGCTGTTCTTCTTGTCTCCAATTGCTCTTTTTTCTCTCGCGGCGATGGGACAGTACGACGTTATCGCCATACTGCTAATCTTGGTTGGATTCAGAGCTTGGCTGCAGCAGGAGAACAAAAAATTTTTGTTCGCATTTGCTTTGGCGATTACGTTTAAGTACTTTGCTCTTCTCGTGTTCTTGCCCTTGATATTCATTAGGTTTAGGAAACTTAGCAAGGCAACCGCATGTTTGGTTGCTGTAATGGTTCCGACATTCCTTCTGTTTTGCATCTATATAAATAGTGAAGCCTTCAGGGAGAATGCCTTAAATACCCCTATAAGGGTTCTTATTGGAAATGGCTCATCGCAGACAACCTTTATAAAGCTTCTTATCGCAATCGCAATTCTGGCCATGATTTATGCGTTCACCCGGAAACTTCGAGCAATTGGATACTCTGAATTTGACACAGCAATAAATACCATAGTCATCCTTTTCGCTGTGGCTTTCACTTTTATTCGTTGGAATCCGCAATGGTTGCTATTTGCGCTCCCCTTCTGGGTGATGCTCCAAATTCGCGAATCGAAAAGTAGAGCGCTGATTTCAATGGAAATTGTTGCCTTCCTTGGAATTGTATGGATGGTGGCTACCGTTTGGGCTAATAAATTAGATCAGTCGTTGGTAATTTATGGTCCATTTGCATCACAACTGCAAAATCACACTTTGACGCTGGCTGATTTTTTTAGACCAGAATTTTTGTGGATTGGGGTTATTTTGGCTCAAGGCTCCATCATCGCACCGGGAGCTTATGTTCTTTTCCAAACATTCCGAAGCGCAGCAACCTCAAACAACATTCCGCAAAATAGAGCTTGGCTTGAATTCCTAAAACCAGCTTCTTTCTTACTTCTATACATAGTTCCAATTCTGTTATGCCTAGTTGTGCCATCATCCGTGGCAAGCAGAATTTCGCAACAGGTCGACGCTAACTTGCTAAGTAGAAGTGCCTCAAACCAATTTCATTCGAAGTTAATTACTCTTACCCCCGGGCAATCCGTGAGTCAAATCTCTGAGTTTGACATCGATGGTATCCGTGGCCTAGGACTCGATGTTCACCTAACAGATAAAGTAACTCTGGGCGATTTTAATTTAACTATTTCAAGACTCGATGGCACAGACAGTTTCCCCATTAAACTCATTCCCCCTAGGGCTGACAATTCGTTTTTGGGATTTGTAGGTTGGACTGAATTCACTTTTCTAATCGGAGAAGGGAAGCGATTAGGAAAAGGGCCGATTAACTTGACACTGACAAATCGGAGCGACTACGACGTTGGCGTCTGGGTCGACACTATAAGGCCGAGCAAGTCCAAATTATTTGGCGTTACTGGAGAGCCAATTAGCGGTTCTCTGGTGAAGTCAATTTACTTTTAGTGGTTAGAAGCTAAACGGGGGTAGTGAAGCATCTCTCTTGCTCAAGATGGCGGTATCTATATTGTTCTGGCTGAGCATGGCTTCGAAAGGTATCCCGAGTGAAGCACTAAATGGGTGGAATCCCTTGTCTAAGTCGTCATTGTATTCTGCATTACATAGATATGTCACAGCAGATTCTTGAACGAGACTTAGAAATGCGTGCCCCAAGCCTTCAGAGATAAAGACACTCAGCCCATTCTCTGACGAGAGTTCAACAGCATCCCATTGACCATAAGTTGAGGAAGACACACGGAGATCGATAACAACATCCCAAATCGCACCACCAACACAGGAGACGTATTTTGCCTGCCCCACTAACCCATCAGTGAAATGGATACCTCGAACTACGCCGCGATTTGAAACGCTGTGATTAACTTGCTTGACATCGAATGCGCGACCCAACTCAGACTCGATTCGAGACGATTTGAACTGCTCCTTAAAGCTGCCACGATCATCTTTGTGCTCAAGGGGCGTATGGATCCAGGCACCTTTTATTTTCATTTCTTGGAATGGCATAAAATCAAGGCTAGCCGAACAAGGGAATTTTATGAGCTGGGCAGTGATTGGAAACACGGGTCTTTTTGGGGCCGAAATGGAAAAGCTGCTCGACGAGCGTGGCGCAAGGCTTGAGACATTCAACCGTTCGAATCTTCAGCTTGAGGGGTCCGCGGAGAGCATTGCAACTCAGATTGGCCATGCTGACATCATTGTGAATGCGGTTGGCTATACACAAGTTGACAAGGCAGAGGAAGAGCTAAATGAAGCACAGACTATAAATGGGCTTTATGCCGGAAAATTGGCCGACGTCGCAGTGTTACTTGGTGCCAAATATTTTTACATTTCGACAGATTATGTTTTTGATGGAGAATCATTTTCTCCCTACACCCTGAGTGCCCCTACCAACCCAAAGAGCGTTTACGGAAGATCAAAGCTTCTTGGCGAGACTCTAATTGCCCAATCAAGTTCAAATTACACAATTTTTAGGACGTCATGGTTATATGGAGCTCACGGAAACAATTTTGCAAAGACTCTTGCATCAAAATTGATTACTGTGGGACAGGCAAAAATTGTAGATGATCAATTTGGAACTCCTACCTGGACCCGCGATCTCGCCGAAGTTGTTTACCAGCATGGCGTAAGTGACTTTGAGGAAAAGGTCGTTCATGCTGTAGCAAGCGGCTATGCAAGCTGGTTTGACTTTGCTCGTGAAATTGCCGGCGCGCTACCTGATGGCGAAAAATATTTTCTGAGTCGGGTTTCCACCGAGGATCTTTCAACAGCCGCCAGACGCCCTGCATTTAGCGCACTTGATAATTCTCAAACAAAGGGACCAATCATCGGTGACTGGCGCGAGCAATGGAGAATTGCGGCACCACACGTACTTGCAGAATTTGTTAGCTAGTCAACCCTCGAAGGTAGTCACCGTAGCCAGACTTTCCGTATTTGTCAGCCTCGTGCAGAAGCTGCTTCTCGTTTATCAGTCCAAGCTTGAAGGCAACTTCCTCTGGAACATTAATCTTGCGACCAATTTCTTTTTCGATTTTTCTTACGCCTTCCGCCGCAAGGTGCAGTGAATCAACGGTTCCGGTGTCGAGCCAAATCTTGGTAGAGTCAAGAATTTCAACGTTTAATTGGCCCTTAGACAAGTACGCCTTGTGTAGGTCAGTAATTTCAAGCTCACCACGAGTTGATGGCTGTAAACCTTTAGCAATTTCTGTGGCCTTATCGTCGTAGAAGTAGAGGCCAGGAATAACAAATTTACTTTTTGGAGACCCGGGCTTCTCTTCGATGCTGATGGTTTCACCGGAAGAATCAAATTCAATGACTCCGTAGTCTTTAGGGTTACTAACTTCATATGCGAAGACAGTCGCACCTTCACGGCCTGTCATTTTATTGAGTGCTGTGCCCATGCCCGAACCGTAAAAAATATTGTCACCAAGAATTAGGGCAACAGAATTGCCATCGATGAATTCCTCACCAATTATTAATGCTTGGGCCAGGCCATCTGGGCTTTCTTGAGTTGCATACTTAATTTCAATTCCCCATTGGGCCCCATTACCAAGTAGGCGTTTGAACTGGTCTTGCTCGTGGGGTGTGGTGATGATCAAAATTTCGCGGGTACCTGCCAGCATCAAAGTGCTTAGGGGGTAGTAGATCATCGGCTTGTCATAGACCGGCAAAAGCTGCTTAGAGGTGGGCAAAGTTAGTGGCGCTAGGCGCGTACCGGAACCCCCAGCAAGAATGATGCCCTTCATGACTGCTAGCCTACTTTAGGGTCAGGAGGTATACCTATGAGAATGTTAGTAACGGGCGGAGCGGGCTTCATTGGCTCGAACTTTGTGCGCCGCTCTTTAGAGACTCGCCCAGAAGTACAAATTATTGTGCTCGATGCACTTACGTACGCAAGTTCGATGGAAAACTTAGCTGGTCTTGAAGGTAATTACGAATTTGTTATGGGGAATATCCTTGATTCGCCATTGGTTGAGTCGCTGGTTTCGCGGGTGGACCAGGTAGTTCACTTTGCCGCTGAAAGCCACAATGACAATTCCCTGAAGAACCCAAAGCCATTCATCGACACTAATATTCTTGGCACTTACGAGCTAATTCAGGCTTGCGCGAAGCACGATGTGAAGTTTCACCAAATCTCTACGGATGAAGTTTTTGGGGAGCTGCCTCTTGAAGGCTCGGAGAAATTTACGCCTGAGACGCCGTACAACCCTTCTTCCCCCTATTCATCTTCAAAGGCGTCATCGGACTTGCTCGTGCGAGCCTGGGTTCGCTCTTTTGGACTTAGGGCAACCATTTCTAACTGCTCGAACAATTTTGGTCCTTATCAGCACCAGGAAAAGCTGATTCCACGCATGATCGGCCTTATTGCGGCTGGCAAGAAACCCGAGCTTTATGGCAATGGAGCTAATGTTCGTGACTGGATTCACGTTGATGATCACAATGATGGGGTTTGGGCCATTCTGGATCGAGGGCAAATTGGCCGGACATATTTATTAGGTGCAGATAACCAAAGGTCTAACCTGCAGGTTGCCAAAGCCTTGCTAAAGATTATGTGTAAGCCTGAAGATTTTATCGAATTTATTGCAGACCGTCCCGGCCATGATCTGCGCTATGCGATTGATGCTTCTGCGACTGAGGCTGATCTTGGCTGGAAGCCTAAGCATGGCAATTTTGAAGAGAAGCTTGCCGAGACCGTGGAGTTCTATCTAAGTAGAATTTAGGGAGTGCGCCCCGGGGTCAGGGGCTCCTCAGGAGGAAATGATGAAGACAAACACGATTGCCGTGGTGATTCCTGCCTATCGAGTGAATGCACACATTCTTAAAGTGATAGCCGAAATTGGCAAAGAAGTCTCCCAAATTTTTGTGGTTGACGATGCCTGCCCTGAAGGCTCGGGGGCTTTGGTTTCGGCCAAGTGTTCCGATAAGCGCGTTGTGGTTTTGAATCACTCAGAAAATCAAGGCGTTGGCGGTGCGGTAGTCACCGGTTACCGGGCAGCGCTAGATTCCGGTGCAGACATCGTGGTCAAGGTAGATGGCGATGGCCAGATGGACCCGGCCATGATTACAGACTTGGTTCAGCCGATTGTTGAAGGCAAGGCCGATTACACCAAAGGCAACCGGTTTGACAGCCTGGTTGGATTGCGAGAGATGCCAGGAATTCGTGTCCTAGGCAATGGCGCCTTGAGCCTGATGTCTAAGTTGTCATCCGGGTATTGGAACATAACTGATCCAACAAACGGTTTCACCGCTATCCATCGGGAAGTTTTGAAATCTTTACCACTCGAAATTGTGAGCAAGCGTTTCTTTTTTGAATCGGATATTTTGTTTAGATTAAGTCTCCTGCGTGCAGTTGTCTGGGATGTGCCGATGGAGGCACGTTATGGCAATGAGAAAAGCAACCTAAGCGTCCTCAAAGCTATATTCGAATTTCCAGGCAAGCACCTTATTCGTTTTCACAAGCGCCTTTTCTACAACTACTATCTACGCGACATGAGCGTGGCTTCTTTGGAGTTACCCTTTGGTTCTGCACTTGGTTGGTTTGGTCTAATTTTTGGTTCCGTCAAATTTTCCGAAAGCGTAGCTACGGGAGTACCGGCAACCGCTGGAACTGTAATGCTATCGTCGCTCCCGGTTATCCTGGGCTTCCAGCTGGTGCTGGCATTTTTGAGCCACGACATTGCATCAGTGCCAAAGCGCGTGAAGCACAAAAAGTAGAGTTTGGAGTTAGTAATGGCTGCGAAAAAAATTGACCGGGCATATTTTTGGTTGGTCGTTCCGTTTGTTGCAGCCCTGATCTCAATTGGGCGTGTTTGGCCAGTACTTCCTGCAGTTATGCAGGATGAATATGTTTACAGCATGCAGTCAAGGTTCACTCCGTTTGCAGAGCAGCTTTACCCGAACTATTTGTTCTCCTGGTTGTACTCAAGCACTAGCGCGTGCGGGGCTGATTTCTACAGCTGCGGCAAGGGACTGAACGTTCTTTTCTTTTTTGTGACTGTGACATTTATCTACTTGATCGCACGCAAGTTGTTGAGTGTGACCTGGGGCGCGATGATCGCGACCGTTGCCGCACTTAGCCCAATTCACGTTTATGTTTCATACTTCATGCCTGAGGCCATGTATTTTGCTTTCATCACCGCAACTATTTATGTGGCGTTGATTGCAGGTGCCAAGCACAAGCTGTCTTGGTGGGTGGCTACGGGCGCACTTCTTGGATCCAGCGCTTTGGTTAAACCACATGCTTTGTTTACTCTGCCGGCGTTCCTATTGTTTGCATTGTTAGTTGCCTGGCGAGGTGAAGGCGGAAGCTTGGGAAAGTCCCTGATTGCTAGCTTGGGCAAGCTGGGTGCTTTTGCTGTTGTGAAGTTTGGAGGAGGCTTTGCCTTTGCTGGCGCTGCAGGACTATCGCTATTCGGTAGCTCATATGAGCAGTCTTTGAACCAGTTTGTTTCTGAGAACGCTCAAGGGCAGGCTGATGTGGCAGCTCAGAGCGTTTCGACGATTTCGAAGGCCGCGACAGAGGCGTCTGTTCAGGCTGCCGAGCCATCAGGGCCTGGTTTCTTTGAAGTCTTTATTCCGCACTCACTTGCCCACCTTGCTCTTTTGCTTACTGTCGCAGGTATACCTTTACTGCTGTCGATGAGCGTTATCAAAGATGCGGTAGTCAAGAAACAGGAAGTTTCAGCAGCCAGCCAGTTCTTGCTCTTGATTGGTTTACTTTCACTTTCCTTCGCAGTTGTGGTCGGAGCATTCGAAGGTGTTGTAACTTCACTAGGTGATGATCACAGCTCAAGAATCATTACTCGTTACTACGAATTCCTTGTGCCATTACTTTTGATTGCTGCTGCGGTATTCGCAAAGTTCGTTGAGCCAAAGATTCGTGTTCGGTTGATTCAGTCTGGCATTTTGATTGCGGCTTTGGTTTTTGGTTGGGTTTATCTAAGCGGTGTGAACCAAAGCTTTGCTGACTCAATTTTGCTCTCGGGTTACCTGTCTAGCCCAGCAGTAATTCCAATCGTTGCTGTGGTCGGAATCATCGTTGCTCTGGTTTGGATGTTCTCCGCAGGCTCAGGCTCAAAGTTGATTGTTTATGTTGCAACACCCCTTGTGTTGCTAGTCGCAGGATTCACATCACAGGGTTATTTGCTAAGCCAGGTGGGAACCAACGAAGCATATTTTGACATTGCCGGGCAAAAGGCAAAACCACTTTTGACTGATGTCTCTGGAGACAAGATATCTATCGTTGGGCCGGTTCGCTATCAAAACTTCACGACCAAGTTTTGGATAGACAAGCCAGGCATCAAAGATATTTCATTACCCGATGGCGAATCCATTGACGTGGTAGCTCTGCCTGATGTTGATTACGTTGTGCTAATTGGTAATGCGAAACTCTCCGGTGCTGCCGAGAACCTAGAGCAGGGCGAAGGCTACTCAATAGTGAAGATTGTTCGTTAGTTTTACTTTTTTAGTTTCTTAGAGACTCGAATTCCAGCAACATAAGTTGCTTGGCGAACAGGCCACTCCCAGATTTCTGAAATTGCACGAAGTGATTTTGGTAGGTGTACTTTTCGAACAGCACTTGCTTCGTTGACTGATTCGCGACGGCGACTAACCGAGAGAGATCCTGGGTGCCAGCGGAAGTTGGCCAAAACTTTCGGCAGGTAAACGGCTTTGCCAATTTCACTTAGTGAATAGAAAAGTTCAAAGTCAAAGGCCCATCCGAATTTACTGCTGAGACCACCAACGCGTTCGAATGCGTCACGACGGTAAAGTGCTCCGGGCTGTGGAATGAGCTGCGGGCCAAATCTCAAAAGAGGAACCGCCCACTGGCCGCTCCTGTTGGTGAAGATGGGGTTGCCTTCTGGGTCAATGTATTGGCAACCGCCAAAGACCAAAACTGGTTCGTCTGGCTGGGCTAGGCGCTCGGCCGCATCGGTAAGCGAGCCGGGGGTCAAAAGATCGTCATCTCCTAGCCAATTGATAAATCGGATATCGGCAGGAAGTAGACGGAAGCCAAAGTTGATTTTGGCGGCAAGGCCTGGCTCTGGCTCATCGAGGTAGTGATCAATTAGGCCATCGGCTAGAAACTTGCTGGCATCGAAGCCCTTGTTGCCAACCAGCAGTATGTAGGCGTTGCCGGCCTCGCGAATGGATTTGAGGGCCAGCGGCAGGTATTCCGGGCGGCCACCGATGGTTGGTACGACAATGCCCACGCGCTCTGCGGTTGATGGGCTGGTCATAAGCAAAAGTCTAGACTGACCTAATGATTGCTTTCCTGCCTGGGCTATTGACTGGCCTATCGCTGATTATTGCGATTGGGGCGCAGAATGCATTCGTTATTCGCCAGGGCTT
>JACCDN010719197.1_pt1 | contig 24735 bp, 18 predicted proteins | sample 7441691 | NCBI WGS metagenome assembly JACCDN01 (sample SAMN15323439, study PRJNA562643) | freshwater metagenome | isolation source: river surface water | place: USA:Blue River Watershed | collected 2017-08-16 | reverse complement strand
TGTTCTTCATTGTCAAAAATTTAATGGTTGCTGAATTTATTAAAAATGGCGGAGACGGTGAGATTCGAACTCACGGTACGGTTACCCGTACGACACCTTAGCAAGGTGCTGGTTTAGACCACTCACCCACATCTCCATAAGTTCGAAACGACTGCGATAACAAAAAGTGGCGGAGGACACAGGATTCGAACCTGCGGAACCTTGCGGTTCAACGGTTTTCAAAACCGCCGCTTTCGACCACTCAGCCAATCCTCCGCGATTTTTTGTAAGCCTCATCTTACTGATTTAGAGTAAAAATGACAAGAAAGAATTTATTGTAAGAAGCGAATTAGGCCCTCTATCTCGCTTCGATCACTCGCGCCTGGGTTGAGTTTCAAGTAATCCTCGAATTTTTCCTTGGCCAAGGCCCTCTGGCCTGATGCTTTGTAGCAATAAGCGAGCATTTTATGAATTTCTGGATTATTTTTATCTTCTTTATAAGCACGTGTGTAGAGCTCAAAAGCTTCACTATAATAATTTTGTTTGAGTTTAATCCAGCCAAGTGCCATGAGCGCCTCAACAGATTTAGAATTTATCGCTATGGCCTTTTCCAGCTTTTCCCGCGCATCTTGATAGCGCTCTTGAAGTCTGGCAACTTCACCAACAATGAAATAAGCAAGATCTAAACTGGGATTGAGCTCTAACTCTTTATCGGCCATTGTCTTGGCCATCTTTAAATCGCCTGAATTAATGTAAACACGTGCGAGATTGTAATGAACTTTTGGGTAGCTTGTAAGCTTTTCTTGGATATTTAAAAATTCTGTTAGCGCTTCAGAATTACGTCTACGAAAAAGAAGAAATTCTCCAAATTCCATTCGCGTATGAAGATCTCCTGGATTTATTTTTAACAGCTCTTGAGTATATGTAATAACATCTTTTACATTATCGTTAAGTTTTGCCATCTTGATGAGATACTTATAAAAATTTTCATCTTTTTTTCCTAAGGCCAAGATTGTTTTATATAAAGATTCAAATTCTTTAACTTGTCCAGATTTCGAGTAATAAATTGCAATTGTTGAAAGATAACGAACATCTTCTCCATTTTCACTCATAAGGTCACGCAGGTATCCAATTGCAGTATCTGCACCATCCCGTTCAAAATGAATTTCAGAATTTAAAATATGGTAATCAACATTTTTCGGATCAAATTGTAAGGCTTTTGAAATTTTTTCTCTAGCATTTTCATATTGTCTAAAGCGCATATAAAATTTTGCTAGCCGATACATTGCTTCATCATTGAGACCATTGCGACGAAGAACTTCCACATACCAGCGACTTGTTTGTATTGGATTATTAATTAGTTCATAATATTGCGCCATCAGCATGGCATACTGATCTGTAAGTGCAAATTTTGTTTGTGACATTTCTCCCAGGGTTTTTTGAGCTTCTGCATACTTTGAAGAATAAATATAGGCCAAGATAAGATTCTTTTTTATTTTTTCGTTATTTGGAAATTTTTGTAACATTCTTCGAAGTGAAAAAAATGCTGGATCAAAATGACCTCGGTTGATTTGCATTTCTGTTTGTAACAGTACCGCATCAACATGATCCGGATTAGCATCGATTGCTTCTGTTGTGTAAGTAAAAGCTATTTCCCAATTTTGCTTTTTAACTTCTTCGCGCGCTTTCTTTAATAGATCTTGTATTTTGCTTTCTAGAATAAGCTCCTGTGAAAATGCATCGCCGCTTACTTCTAGATTTGAAAGTTTTGATCTCAGTTCTTCGCTTTCATAAAGCTTTAACGATTTTTTGAAAAATTCAACTGCTTCTTTATTTTTCTTTTTTAGCACTGATAGATATCCCATATTTTCAAAAAATTTTGAGTAATAATATGGCGATCCTTCACAATTAAGAAGATTTATTTTTTTTAACGTTTTTTCAAATTCATTAATTTTTGAATCACGTAACAATATCTCTACTTGCTTCAATAAAAGCAACACTGAATTGGGATAATATTTCTGGCCTTCTTCTAAAAGTTCTACCACTTTAGGATAGTCATCATTAAGTTGGGCAAACTTAATCATACTATTATAAACTTCAAATGATTTTTTGGGTGCTTTTTCCAAAGATTCAAAAATATCGCGTGCTTCTTTTAACTGTCCGGCGTCCATTAAAAGCTCAAGATAATAGCCAAACATTTTTGAAGTTGGTTTATTATCGAGACGAATATAATTTTTAACAATATTAATCCCCGCAAACGGCTTATTCATATTTTTATAAAAGAGTGCTGCACCTGTTGCTACATTTGGATCAGTGTAAAGGCGATTTTCAGCAATTTGAATAAGTTTAAAAATAACGAGATTCGCTTCGTCAATTTTTTTAACATTTTTATAATTTTCCGCAAATACTAATATAAGATCACCAATTGCTTCGTTGTTATTGAAGCGATTAGAAAGCGAGGCCGAAAAAAACTGAGCCGCTTTAATTCTTTTCAAGTAAGTATTATCTGAGTATGCCGCCTTTCCTTGACTGAGTAATTTTTTTGCCTCATCAATATTTTCAAATTTTAAAGTTACCGGAAATTTTACAGGCATATTTACCAATGCATTGCTTTTATTTTCCGGTTCTGGATTCATGAGAACATAGAAAATGGCCAAAAAAGCAAACGCAATTATTGGTGTCATTCCTTTTCTTTTCTTTTTAGATTCTGTGTTTTCTATCGCCTTTTCTTTGTCTTTTTTCTTTTCAAGAATCTTTTCAATTTTTTTATGAACCTTTCTCTCTTCTTCTAATCTTGCACGATTTTCTTGAAGCAGCCGCTCATTTTCAAATTCAACTTCTGCTTGCATTAATTCCGCATTAAGTGATGGTAAAATTTGAGTGAGATTTAAAAATTGTGTGTGGGCATCTATTGTTACAAGTTGCTTTTCTTCTTGCTCAACGACTTCGTAGTCTGATTCATTGAGTATCGGTACTTCTTCGACGTTTTCTTTGATCTTTTTTTTGCGCTCTTTTTCTGCCAATTCTTCTTTCCAGTTGGGATTAACCACTCTGGTTTTTTCAATTTCTTTTTCGGCATCTGCATTTTTTGCTTTTTTGCCCCAAGCCGCATTCTTTTTTTGATTAACCCGTGTCTTATCGACATCGCTGGCTTCACCAAGTTTCTTTCCTAATTCATTATAATCAATTTCAACCTTTTGTTGTTTTTTGCTAAATTTAAACTCATCAAAATTCATTTCTGAAGTTACAGAATCACTTGATAAGGGCTCTTCTTTTTTTAAGTCCGATTTTTTAGGAATCTGTTTTCTTAATTCCGATTCTTCTTTTTTCGCTACTAATTTTGGTACTGGATTTGCTTCTGCAATTTTTTTAGCTTCTATTTTTTTTTGTGCTTGCTCGCGTTTATAATCCATAACCGCGGCTTCTAAATACGAATAGATTTCTGCATACGAGGATATTGGTTTCCAGTCGCCAACAGGAAAAACTTGGCATTCTTCTGAACCAGTAATTTCACCTTTAAAAAATAGTTCTTTAACCTCTTCGATAGCAAGAGGGCCAACAACACGGTCGGATTCAAGGCGAAGGCGGTATTTTACGGTCATTAATCCTTTTTAATTCACATGAAAAAATAGTGCCGGTACTATTCCAATTGTAATGATAGCAACGACCGCAATCAAGTGAACAAGATGTTCCCCGTAAGTGGATTTAATTCGCGGAAGATCCATTTTCTCTTTTGATTCGACAAAAAGGTCTGCCACGAATTTAATGTAGTAAGATAGGCCGATAATTGAGCTTACAAAGATTGCGACTGCTTCAGTTGTAAATCCTTCTTTGAAATAACTCGTAAAAAGCATGTACTTCAAAGCGAATCCTGAAGTAAGTGGAATTCCTGCAAGTGATAGAACAAAGATAATTAATAGGACTGAAAGTCCTTTGTTTTTATAAAAACCGGATATTAACAACGATTCATAGTCACGGCCTTTATGTACTTGAGTAAATTGATTAAGAATTAAAATAATACCAGTTGCTGTTAATGAATAAAGAACTAAAAAGCTAATTAGCTGCTTTTCAAAAGCTTCATCCGGATTTAACGCCACTGACATTAATAAATACCCTGTATGTGCCAGTGAGGAATAAGCGATTATTCGCTTCCATTGTTTTTGCGAAACAGCGATTATGTTTCCATAAAACGCAGAAACAACTGCCACTAACTGGATCATCTTGATTAAAACATCCTGAAATTGTGGTTCACACTCTAAAAGAAGTATTTGAAGCATTGTAATAAATTTGAATCCAACAATAATTTTTGAAATAAAAAAATTCGTTGCTAAATTTCCAGATGTTACATTTGAATAAACATCGGCCATCCATGCGTGAAAAGGAAAGGCCCCAAGCTTAAAACAAGTCACAAGAATAAAAATTCCAATCGCAACTGAATACAATTGCTGATTGATCACTTGTGGTGCTGTTAGGTTAAGTGAGCCAGTTCCACCTAAATAAAGTGCAACTCCTAACAAAAAGATTACCGAAACAACTGACCCTTGAATTAAATATTTTACCGCTGCTTCTTTTGCAAATTGGGTATCTGAAAGCGACACTAGGGAATAAGTTAGAAGTGCAATTGTTTCAAGTGCTACGTAAAACGTAATCAGTTCAGTCGCACCCAGCAAGAAAATTGCACCTAGATACATAAAGTTAATGATGATCGAACTTTTTACTTTCTCGTGATCTTGGTGACCATTTAGTAAAACCATTAGCACATTTAAGAATGCTGTGATCTTTAAGAGAAGAATTTTATTTCCTTCAAGAACAACTAAATCCGTAAGCTGAAATCGACTTTCACCAAATAACATTCCAAAAAATGCCATTGAGGCGACTAAGCTGAAAAAGAAAGCTAAGATTCTTCCATCTCTTTTCCAATTTACAGTTAATACTGCCAGTGAGAGTAGAGTGATAAAGGTAAGGATATTTGGTAAAAAATTCATCTGTGTCATAGCACACCTATTACATTTTGTTTAAAAAACCATTAACGAAAGATTCAAAGAAAACTGTAACCATTTTTGGATATAAACCAAAAGCAATAGTCATCACACCAAGAACAACCATTGGTAGACCTTCTGCCAATGTTAAATCTTTTAAGTGCTTATTCTCTTCGTGAGTCATCTCTCCAAGTGCTGTTTTGTGATACATTTTAAGTAAGTATATTGGACCTAACATTACACCTGTTGCCGCAATCACTGCTACGATTTTATTTACTTCATAAAGACCAAAAGTAATCATGAACTCACCAACAAATCCACAAGTCATAGGTACGGCCATTGATCCTGCAGTGATGATGAAAAGAAGAACTGCGTATACTGGCATTGTTTTAGCAATCCCACCAAAGTGTTCTAATTTCTTTGTATGTCTTCTTACATATAAATAGTGAACACCAATGAATAGTCCTGGTGTCGAAATACCGTGAGCAATCATTTGATAGATCGCACCGTTCACTGCCATTTGATTGTTTGAAAAAATCCCGGCAATGATATAGCCCATGTGCGAGATAGAAGAGAACGCTACAAGTTTTTTAATATCTTTCTGAACCCAAGCTGTCAGTGCTCCGTACACAACTCCGATTGCACCTAAATACATAATGAGTTCACGGTTTGCTGAAACAGCATCTGGATACATTGGAATAACGAAACGAATGAAACCGTAGATACCAAGCTTTAATAAAATTCCGGCAAGGAAGATTGAACCAGCTGTTGGCGCTTCAACGTGCGCATCTGGTAACCAAGAGTGGAATGGAAATACTGGAACCTTTAAAAAGAAAGCAATTGTGAAAGCCCAGAAAACTAATGATTGAGGAGAAAAGACTCCATCAAATTTTAGATTTAAAGTTTTGATTACATCGTAAGTTAAGTCATACGATCCATTAAGCTTGTATGCATGAGCAGACATATAGCACATTGCTGCTAACATTAGAATTGATCCCGCTGCTGTCATCATGAAAAACTTGAAGGATGCTGCTCTTCTATTTTCACCGCCAAATACACCAACAAGGATGAATAGAGGAATTAACATTGCTTCCCAGAAGATATAGAAAGCATATAAGTTTGTAGCTAATAATGATCCATTAACTGCCCACACTAGAGAGAAAATAAGAAAGTAGTACAGTCTTAATTTTTCAGTTTCAACATTCCAAGTTGAAACAATAACAACCACAAGAAGGAACATATTTAAAATCGCCAAAATACCACTTACTCCATCCATTGCGAAGGTGTAAGTCATATTAAAAAACATTGGCATTTGAAATCTAAAAAGCTCTGTTAGTACCTCTGTATTAGACAAGCTCATATACAGTCTTACAGTGTAAGCAAAAGTTACAAGGGATCCGATCAGAGCGTAGAGTTTTACGATTTTTTTATTGTTTTCTGGTGCGAAAACAAATCCTATGGCCAGGATTAGAGGTAATAAAAATTGAACTAAAAATAACTGATCCATATATCTCTCTTATCTCTTTGTAGCTTTTTTATTTAAACATAAAGGCATTAAACACTGCTGTGATTAAAATCGTCATACCAACAACGATATACAAAATTCCCATATCTAGTTTTTCTGGCTTCGTTTCATTCAGATAATTTCCACTTTCTTTAGCACCATTAGCAAAAAGCTTAACGACCCCGTTGATGATATGTGTTTCCACTACATCAACTAAAAACCCTCCAAACTTATAAAGTGGTTTGATGATTACTAGTTCATAGAGCTCATCGATTTTAAATTTCGAATGTGAAATGCTCCAAAGCTTTACAAATTTATTTTTAAGATTGTCGCGCATTTTTACTTCATCATTTTTTACGTAGATGTAGTATGCAAGTCCCATTGAAGCGAAAATTAAAAGCACCGTCATCGACATAAGAACAATTTCTGTTTCTGTTGAATAGATTCCATGCTCTGGAGTTTTTGCAACAAACTTCTCAACAAAATGTTGAAACTGTCTTGAGTTATCGTGACTGAACAGATGTGGCAGGCCAAAATATCCAGCTCCAAATGAGAATAGGGCAAGGATTGAAAGTGGAACTGTCATTACCGATGAGTTCTCATGGATTTCGTGTGAGCCGTGATCATCGTGTCCATGGCCATGGTGATGATCATCTTTATGTTCACTTGGCTTAACAATGAACACTAGAACTAACATTCTTGTCATATAGAATGCTGTTAATAGAGCTGTTGTAAGTGCGATGATATAAAGAGGTAAACCTAATCCTTCGCGGTTAAGTGTTAACCATAAGATTTCATCTTTAGAGAAAAATCCTGAAAAACCCGGAATCCCACAAATCGCGAGGTATCCAACAAAGAATGTCCAAAAAGTTATTGGCATTTTTTTCTTTAATCCACCCATGCGGAAAATATCTTGTTCGTGGTGACTTGCATAGATGACAGAAGCGGCACCTAAGAATAAAAGCGCTTTAAAGAATGCATGGGTAAAAACGTGGAACATTCCTGCCGAAAATCCGCCAACACCACAAGCTAAGATCATATAGCCAAGCTGTGAAACTGTTGAGTATGCTAGAATTTTTTTAATATCTCTTTGAGTAAGTGCAATTAATGCGGCCAAAAGTGCGGTTAAACCACCAACCCAGGCAATCACATCAAGAACTGTATTGAAATGAACCAGAACGTTTGAAACACGGCAAAGTAAAAAGATTCCCGCAGTAACCATCGTCGCTGCGTGCATTAGTGCTGATACTGGAGTTGGTCCCATCATCGCATCTGGAAGCCAGATGAATAATGGAATTTGTGCCGACTTACCTGCTGCTCCTAAAACTAATAATAAACCTGAGGCTAAAAGTAATTCTTTATTTGCAGCAATCAAAGCCAAGTCTGGATGCTGTAAATCTTTAAATGAGATTGTGTTAAAAGCAATTGCAAAGCCGATCATCCCTAAAATTAAGCCAAAGTCACCAACTCGGTTAGCAAGAAACGCTTTTTTCGCCGCTGCTCCATTTTTAGTGTGTTCATACCAAAAACCAATTAACAGATATGAAGAAAGACCTACTCCTTCCCATCCCATAAATAGAACTAAAAAATTTTCTCCGTGTACCAAAAGTAACATTGAAAAAGCAAAAAGCGCGAAAAACGCAAAAAACTTTCCAACTTTTTCTTCATGGTCCATATATCCGATTGAGAAGAACGCAATCGCTGAACCAATTCCAGTAACCATTAAACTTAAGATGATCGAAAGTTCATCGACCATAAAAGCAAAATTGAATTTTAATGATTTATAACTTAACCATTCCCATAAATAAGTTGTAACTGGACCATTATCTTTTACGTGAAGAAATAACATGATCACACAGATAAAAGATGCGAATAACCCTAAAAATGTAATTGCTCCGGCTTGATAGTGGTTTAACTTTTTAGGAATTAAACAACTGTTTAGCAAAAAAGCGAGTAGGGGAAACAAGGGAACTAATGTTAAATAATTTTCAACCATAATTTACTCTGAAATAATTTTTAATTCGTCGGTGTAAATCGTATTTTTTTTACGATAAAGCGAAATAATCATACTTAGACCAATAGCTACTTCACATGCAGAAACAATCATAATGAAAAAAACTTGTAATTGAGCATCTAGGTATCCTGTTGCTTTTGAGAAGAGGATAAAAAGAAGCGAAACTCCTGCAAGCATAAGCTCTAGACACAGTAGAATTGAAATAAGATCTTTTTTATAAATTGTGCCCAGCAGGCCTAAACAAAAAAGAAAAACTGATAGGTAGTAATATAAAGCCATTATTAATTTCCTTTTTTCGCTTTGTCGTGGTTTGCGATGACAACCACCGCAACAACAGCCGCTAAAAGTAAAACTGTCGCTAATTCAAATGGAACGAAATATGTTGTGAATAGACGATCAAAAAGTGCTTTCATTGAAGTATCAGATAAGCTTACAGTGGAAATCGTATCAATGTTATTGTTGACGATAAGTGACAACACGCCAAGCGAAACCAATGCGGTTAAAACAGTTAGAACTAACTTAATTTTGCTTCGTTTATTTTGATTAGGTACTCTTTCTAAATCGATAAGCATCATGACAAATACAAATAAAATTGCAATTGCTCCGGCGTTTACTAAAACCTGGATCGCTGAAAGAAAAACAGATCCTAATTGATAATAAATTCCACCAACACACACCAGTGCCATAAGAAGTGAAAAAGCTGCAATAACTGTTTTCTTCGAGAATACTGTTAGCAGGGCAAATACAACAACTAAAGCCGTTAATATAATATCAATTACCATAATTAGTGATTCCTAAAGTGTACGACTAATACTGTTATGATTAAGTTGAAGATTCCAAGCGGTAAAAGTTTTTGCCAGCCCAAATCCATCAGTTGATCGTATCTGAAACGCGGAAGTGTCCATCTTACCCAGACAAAGAACCACACCATACAAGCGACTTTTGTCACAAGTGAAATAACTTGGAAAATTGCAAGAAGCAGGGTCGAATCGCCCACAATAAACTCCATGCCCGGAAGTAAGCTATATCCGCCAAAGAATAAAATAATGAATAACGATGAGAGCACTAGCATGTGAACATACTCGGCCATAAAAAACAGTGCAAATTTAATTGATGAATATTCAATATGGTAACCAGCAACTAACTCTGATTCACCCTCTGCTAGATCGAATGGTAGGCGGTTTGATTCTGCAAAAATACCAACCAAAAATAACAATCCTGCTAATGGCTGAACAAAAATACCCCATTTAGGAACTACTCCAAACCAATACCCTGTTTGCTCAGCAATCATCGCGTGAATATCATTTGATCCATACAAAAAAACCATTGCAACAATTGATGTTGTTAAAGATAGCTCATATGAAACCATTTGCGCACAAGCACGAAGTGCTCCAAGCATTGAGTACTTATTGTTAGATGCCCATCCTGCAACCAAAATCCCGTAAGAACCAAGCGCTGAAACTGCAAACGCAAAAAAGATCCCTAAGTCAGAGTGAAAAACTTCTGGAAAAATTTTTCTTCCTTCAAATTCAAATGGGGCCACAACCGGAATTACCGCTAGGGGCATTACCGCAACAACTAAAGCAATTAATGGTGCAATTGTGTAATAGAAAGGTCTTACGTGCGAAGGTTCGACTTCTTCTTTGAACAAAAATTTAAAGACGTCTGCAAGTGGTTGCAAAAATCCAAATGGCCCAACACGATTAGGACCAAGACGTTTCTGAATAAATGCAGCACCTCTTCTTTCAACTTGAAGAATAAGGGGGATTGATCCTAATGGTAGCGCGATGATAACGATCGACTTAATAAGTGTTTCAAGAATTGTCTCTAGCATATTACTCTTCCCACTTTAGAGAATTTGAACTGATAACGTAGATGTAGCCAACCAAAAGAATGGCCATGAAAAAAATAAATCCTTGAAGCATAAATGTTTGGTCGCCTGCATTTTGATATCCCAATGCCCAAGGAAGCAAGAAAACTAAATCCACGTCAAACAAAAGAAACAAAATTGCCGTTAAGAAAAATTTGATATCGTATTGTCTTGAAGCTGATCCGTGTGGATTTACTCCTGACTCATAAATATCCATTTTTCGAACAACTGTTCTTTTTAATCCTAAGATTTTTGAAATTGTCATCAACACAATACCAATGGCATTTGCGATGATGAAAAAAATAATTAAAGGTAAAACATCCATTTCTCACCACTTACTGAATAAAGATCTTTGCTCCGTGAGCAAGATGCATAATTTTCTCCCAGAACACACCTAAAACAAAAACAGGAGCTGTCATTAATGTAATGATCATTTGATTTAAGAAACCAAAACGATTGATTTCTTCATTAGACTCTTGTGGCTTAAGAATCATTAATCTCACGATTCTTAAGTAGTAGTAGGCGGACACGATCGAGTTAATTCCAAGAACAATTGCTAGTGCAAAATATTTTTTGGCAATCAAAGCGTATAAAATATTAAATTTAGCAATGAAGCCTGCAAATGGAGGAAGTCCTGTTAACGAGAACATTACCACGGTCATCATTATCGCCATGAATGGATATCTATGAATAAGTCCTGTGAACCTTTCAAAGTGATCGTTGTTGTATTTATCTTGAACAATACCTAGAATATAAAACGCAACCGTTGTCATAAAGAGGTAAGTGATTCCATAGAATGCTATCGCACGAACACCAACTTCATCTAAAACAGTAAGTGCTGCCATCATAACTCCAGCGTGAGAGATCGATGAATAAGCAAGCATTCTCTTTACTGATTTTTGATTGATTGCTGTTACGTTACCAACTGTCATTGTAAGTGCAGAAATAATTGTTAACAATCCAACCCATCCAATTTGCATTGGGCCTTCTACTGAAAAGAAAATTAGGGTTACGCGAACAAGGGCGGCAATTCCTGCAATTTTCGGAACAATTGAGAAGAACGTCGTTACAGGAAGAGGAGAACCTTCATAAACATCTGGCGCCCACATATGGAAAGGAACACAGGCAATTTTATATCCAATACCTACGAAGAAAAACAGAAACGACGGAAGAAGAACTGCAATCTTCCAACTTTCTAATGTGGGAATAATTTTGATCATTTCTTGAAACTGAATTGTTCCTAAAATTCCATAAATATGGCTCATCCCAAACAACATAATCCCTGCAGAGATACCACCATAAAGTGCATACTTTAGGCCGGCCTCACTTGAGCGATCATTGTTTTTACTAAGAGATGCAAGTACATATGAGAGAATCGAAAGAGTTTCAATTCCAATATAGAACATAAGCATATTATTGGCCGATGCTAAAATCATCCCACCAATAAGTACGCCAATTGTAATCATAACATACTCAGCCTTTAAGCTTTCATAGATGTCACGGTTAAGCTTGCTTAAGTAAACAGCACCCAATGTCCCTAACACCATTATCATCTTCATTAAAGTTGAGAATGGATCAATTACCATTGAGTTCGTAAAAATTTGCATTGGCGCTGTATTTAAATTCACCACTAACGCAATAAACGATACCGCTAATCCAATATAAGTTGTGATGTAGAGATAATGCTTATTTTTATCTTCATTACTATAAGTAACTTCCAGAATGATCAATCCCACCATAAGCATGACGAGGATGAGTTCTGGGATATAGTGACCAACATTTGCTAAATAGGTTAAATGCATTTTTTATCCTAATTTTTTCAATTCGATTAAATTGCCTAAAACGTTGAGAGTAACGATACTAATTGCCCAACAGACGCTTTCATAATATTTAAAAGCGGAGAAGGGAATATTCCAAAAAAGATTACTGCGATCACAAGCGGAGTCATGTACAGCATTTCTAATTTAGTTACATCACCGTATTCTTTTACACTAGGGTTAACTTCACCAAAGAACATTCTTTTAAACATCCATAGAAGATAAGCCGCACCAATTAAAAGACCGATTAATGCAAGCACGGTAATTGTTGTGAAACGTTGATAGATTCCTAAGAAAATTAGCGCTTCTGAAATAAATCCAGCGAGTCCCGGTAATCCCATCGCGGCAAACATACCAACGATAAAGATTAAAGAGTAGATTGGCATTTGCGTATATAGACCGCCAAAGCCCTTTGATCCATCTGGACGAACGATCCATCTATGGTGAGATCTTTCATAAAGAATCCCAACAAGAAAGAACATCATTGCTGCTGAAGTTCCGTGATTAAACATCTGTAGAACTGCACCGTTTACGCCATGAACCGTCATCGCCGCAAAACCTAACATGACAAATCCCATGTGTGAGATTGATGAATATGCAATAAGCTTCTTAACGTCTGTTTGGGCCATTGCACATAGAGCACCGTAGATAACGTTGATTAATCCAAGCCACGCCATCATCTCTGCAAAATATCTTGTGGCTTCTGGAAAGATTGGAAAAGCGATTCTTAAAAATCCGTATGTCCCCATCTTCAATAGTACTCCGGCCAGAATTACAGAAATCGCCGTTGGCGCCTGAACGTGTGCGTGAGGAAGCCAAGTGTGGAATGGAAAAACTGGAACCTTGATCGCAAAACCGATGAACATAAAAATGAAGAAAAGTTTTGCAAACGAGAACGTGTTTCCAAATAAATCAACAGTAAGATTAGAAAATTTCCCCCCCTGAAGAGCTAGAATATTGAACGAATCAACATTTGCTCCTGAAGCGTAGTAAAGGGCAACGATACCAACAAGCATCAAGATCGATCCAAAAAAAGTATATAGGAAGAACTTAACAGCTGCGTATTCTTTGTTTTCTCCACCCCAAATACCAATTAGGAAGAACATTGGAATTAGCATTACTTCCCAATAAACGTAGAATAAGAAAAAATCCATCGCCATGAAAACACCAAAAACGGTACTCTGCAGAAGTAGCAATAGAGCAAAGTATCCTTTGATATACTTATAAATCTGAGTCCACGAACTCAAGATGCATAAAATGAATAATGCTCCCGTTAAAAGAATCATTGGAAGTGAAATTCCATCGACACTTAACGCGTAAAAGATATTGAATTGTGGAATCCAAGGGATCTTCACGTTGAAAGCGGCTTGCATACCTGCTTGAGTAAGATCAAATTTGCAATAAAGAACTAACGTTAATGCAAATGTAATGATCGTGTTAATAAGCGCCCAAATCTTAATTCCTGTTTCGTTCTTTTTTGGAAAAAGAAGTACTCCAATCATACCAATAAAAGGCATCCAAAGAATCCAATTTAACAAACTTGAACCGTGCACCGGCCGTCTCCCTTCTTAAAGTGAATATTTAAGCAACTGTTAATGTCCAAATATATGAAGCTAATACAACAATCAAAATCACAAAATAGAGTTGGATTTTTCCTGATTGTACTGTTCTTAATACTACGTTTACAAGTCTCACACTCGCGCCTGATCCATCAACCATTCCTGAGTCGATAATATTGTCATCAAACCATTTCGCAATCTTGTAAAAAAATCTATTTATATTTTCCCAACCATCGATGGCAAATCTATCGTAAACCCCCATGTCAATCCAAGCTAAAAAATTGTTGAAAGGCAACATTACACCTTGGATTAATTTATTTACGTATAAATGATCAAAATAATACTTATTCTGAAGCGCTCTCGTCCAACCAGAAAACATTGAGGTCCAAGTTCCTGGGTTAAGCGATTTCTTTACATACATTAGATAGGCCAAGAAAATTCCAGAGAACGCGATGATGATCGAAAGGATCGCACCATATTTATGCGCAGAGTGCACGTGATGCGCTTCTTCGGCGCTTAATCCGTGATCTGGATCGTATGAAGACTTTTCGAATACTCCTTTTTCGCGCGTATCAACACTTCCAAATTCTTCTGATTTATAATCTTTGAAATGGTCTAAGTGATCTGCAGATGGTTTTACAATTAATGTTGAAAACCATTCATATTTATCAGTGAATACCTTCACTTCGCCTTGGCCCGTGAAAGATCCCGAATAGAAAATCCCCAGCGTAAAAACTGAAAGAATTAAAAGTGGAACGTTTGAATTCCAGCTGATGTGTTCTTCGTGAGCATGATCATAAATGTGGTGATCTCTTGGTTCACCAAAGAAAGCTAAGAATAACATTCTGAACATATAGAATGCTGTTAAGAATGCTCCACCAAATCCTAGAATTGCTACTGGGATATAAACAGGTGAGTGCATTGCCATATAAAGAGCGTCACCTAGAATTCTATCTTTAGATACGAATCCTGAGAAAAACGGAACTCCGGCAATTGCGAAACAACATAACAACATTGCAAAGAATGTGTATGGAAGTTTTTTACGAAGCCCACCCATTTTTGGCATTTCTTTTTCATGAATTGAGTGAATCACTGATCCTGCTGATAAGAATAGACATGCTTTAAAAACTGCGTGGGTGATTAAGTGCATGAATGAGGCATTGTAATTTCCAACCCCAATTCCGATAACCATGTAACCTAATTGCGAAATTGTTGAGAAGGCCAATACCGCTTTTAAATCTGTTTGAACTAGAGCAATTGTCGCTGCCCCAAACGCAGTAATCGCACCAATATAAGCAATCAATGTTGTTAAATGACCAATTTCCATTAATGGATACATTCTTAAAGACAGGTAAACTCCTGCTGCAACCATTGTTGCTGCATGGATAAGTGCTGAACATGGAGTTGGTCCCCACATTGCATCTGGTAGCCAAACCTGTAGTGGAAATTGTGCTGATTTTCCAACTGTCCCTAAGAACACTGAAAATCCTGCGAACGTCGCAAGTGGAATTCCAAGTGCATAAACGTTATTAAATTTTCCGTCAGCAATTGCCGCATAAATATCAACAAATGAAACAGATCCAACAACTGACCAAATTGCGGCGATACCTAGAAGAAAAAAAACATCTCCCACTCTGGTGGTCATGAAAGCTTTCATTGATGCATTTCCTGCACCTTCTTGCTCGTAGTAAAAACCAATTAATGAATATGAACAGAAGCCCATTAACTCCCAGAAAATAAATACCGAAAGTAAGTTATCTGAAACCACTAGCCCAAGCATTGCGCTTGTAAAAAGCGAAAGATAAACAAAGAATCTTCCAAATCTTGGGTCATCATGCATATACCAAGTAGAGAAAACATGAATTAATGTTGCAGCCCCGGTAACCATAAGAAGCATTGTCGCTCCCATATTATCCAGATAAATCCCCATATCCACTTTAAAAACTTGTCCACCGGCAGTTAGATCAAACCAATTGAAAACCTTGTGAACATAGTAGTCTTTTGAATAAACAGTTAGAAAATCTTGGAAAATTCTAAGTGCGTATAAAAAAGATGCAAAAATTGAAAGTGTACTTATACCTACTGCCAATTTTGTAAAACGTTTTACGATAAAAACGTTAATTACAAACGCAAAAAATGGTAGAAGAACAATCGGTGCAATGGTGGAAATTGTATAATCCATAATATCTAGTCCTAATCCCTAATTAGTTTTGTAGTTGAGTTGCATCATCAATATGAACAGATTCTCTTAGTTGAAAAAATCTAATCACAATCCCTAAACCAACTGCCGCCTCGCAAGCTGCAGTTACAATGATAAAAAGACTCATAATGTGTCCATCGACATTGTTGTTGATAAACTTTGTATAAGCTGCAAAATTAAGTGCCGCTGCATTTAGAATTAATTCGATTCCAAGAAGAATTGCGATAATGTTCTTGCGCGCAACCATTACTGCAACACCAATAACAAAAAGAGCAAATGAAATTGCTAAATATGATCCTAAACTAATCATGTATTTCTCTCCTTGGTCTTGAAATAACCGCAGTTCCAATAAGTGCTCCAAGAAGCATTACTGAAGATATTTCAAAGGCTAAAATGTGGTCTGTCGCAAGCGCAACACCAATTTTTTCTACTGTTTGGTAATTCATTCCAAGCGCTTCAATTTCAACATTTTTTAGAAGTTGAGCTAAGATTTTTAAAACGACCAATGCGCTCACAAGAGCTGAAACCGCTGCTGCAGCATAAGTTTTTTTATTTCCCATCGCTGGAATTTTTTCTAATCCATAACGATTGATTTTTTCACTAGACCCACCCGTTAACATGATCGCAAAAAGCATTAGGATCACGACACCGCCAGCGTACACTACCATTTGAGTTGCCGCTAAAAATTCAGCTCCAATTACTGAATAAAGTCCTGCAACACCAAAGAAGCTTGCTAATAAGTACACACATGCATGCATTAGGTTTCTAGACCATAAAACAGCAAATGCTCCACCTACTGTTAACGCCGCCGAAATTAAAAATAAAAGATTCGCAAACACGTTTAACCTCTTTCCTTTATAAAGGATGCTATTAATGTCCGCCCGCTGCATGGCCAGCGGAGTGGAATAATACATAAAATAATGAGTGGCCATCAAATGCCCACATCCAAACAGCAGCACCAACTAGGTTGAATAACGCAATTGGTGTTAAATATTTCCAACAAAGAGTCATAAGTTGATCAACACGAAGACGTGGAAGTGACCAACGAACCCAAATTACTACATAATAGAGAGCAAATGTTTTTGTTAAAAAAGACCCGATTTCTAAAAAATTCCCGATATTCTTAGCTATCATTACATCCATTCCCAAACGATCAACAAAAAATTGTCCTGATCCCAGCTCGAATGGAACTTTGTATCCACCTAAGAAAAGTGCCACCGCAACCGCACATACAACGAAAACTTCGATGTACTCAGCAAGCGCGAAAAACGCGAATCTCATTCCTGAAAATTCTGTGTGATAACCAGAGACCAGTTCTGACTCGGCTTCTGGTAAATCGAATGGTGCTCTATTTGTTTCTGCAAGTGCAGCAATGAAATAAACGAAAAATGCGATGAAAGTAAATGGATTGTGAAGTATGTACCACTCATGTGGCATTCCACCCTGAGCACCAATCAGTGTTCCCATGCTCATTCCGCCGGCCATTAATACGATCGCAATAATAGAAAGTGTTACTGGAATTTCATAAGAGATGATTTGTGAAGCACCTCTCATACCGCCCAACATTGACCATTTTGAATTTGAAGAATATCCACCTAGGAAAATTCCCACGCCCACTAATGAAGCCATACCTAAAAGATAAAAAATTCCAACATTTAAATCTGTTAGAATAAATCCACTTGAATAAGGAATAACTGCAAGTGTTGCAAAAACTCCAACTAAACATAGGATTGGAGCAACAAAGAAAATAAGTTTGTCTGCTTGAGTGGGAACGATGTCTTCTTTCATGATCATCTTCACACCATCGGCCAAAAACTGTAATAACCCATACGGACCAACACGGTTTGGACCTTGTCTCATTTGAAGATCAGCAGAAATTTTTCTTTCTGCATATGTTCCAAGTCCGCCAATTGTTGCCATCGCGCCAACGATAATCGTTGCCACTAAACCAAAGAGTAAAAAGCTAACAAAAGAGGTAGCATCAAAACCAAATAAACTTGAAAAGAACATCACGACCGCGTGAAACTCTTTTGATTGTGCAAAGTATGAAGCAACAGTAGAGTTCATTATTAATTATCCTTTTGATTTATTAGAAACATTGAAGCTTTTAACCCAATCAAGATCACCTTTCTTCCAACAGTAAACAAGGCCAGCCAGCAGAACAGAAATGAAAAGTAGAACAGAAACTAATAGCGTTCCACCTGCACCCATTTCGTTGAAACGTCTAAAAACTGCTGCCACTGGAAACATCAGCGCGCTTTCAACATCAAAAATAATGAAAATAAGTGCGATTACATAAAAGCGAATATTGAAATTTGCCCAAGCTGTACCAACTGGCTCTTCTCCGCACTCATAAGCTGTATCTTTAAGCTTGTTAGGATTGTGTGGCCGTAATAGTTTACCAATTAATAACGAACCTAATCCCACGGCCAAGGCTAAAATTACCAGGATGAGGATTGGCATGTAGACGTCTAGATTATAAGTCGACATCTTCGAACTCCGATTCTTTTTTATGTTGTTTTTAGTTATGATAGAGTACATGAAATACAAGGTCTTGGAAACTGTTTGTTATAAAGGTTGAAGCAATGTCTCTGTTTGTATCTGCGACGCAAAAAATTAACACCTGGCAAAATTCATCTGGTAAATCTTTTGAGCTAACAGGACTCAGTGCGGTACATTTTAATTATTTTTATTTTGATCAAATAAAAAAACATGAAAAAGAATTTTTTAAGCATCCGCATATTTTAATCTATGATGATTTTGATTTGGCCGAAGAAGCCTATCAAAATTTTATTTCAACTAAGGGCGCAATTCCTTTTTTTCTTTATCCCGGACGTGAGCACTCACCATACTGCGGTGTAATTGCATCTGAGGTTCAATTAACTGAGCGTTTTAAAGTTTTGGCCGCTCTAAATAAAAACCCAAAAAACTTTGTGCTCATCACTACACTTGAAGCACTTTCACTAAAAACTGTCCCACTGGAATTTTTCAGCACCGGTTTTGAAATTAAAAAAGACGATATTATTTCGCCTTTTGACTTGGCCAGAAAGTTAGGTGAGATTGGATACGTTTCAAGCTCTAGCGTTGAAGAGCCTGGTACTTTTTCGCAGAAAGGTGAAATTTTCGATATTTTTCCACTCGATGGTGAACCAGTGCGTCTTAATTATTTTGATGATTTAATTGAGGCAATTTTTTTAATCGACGCAGAAACTCAGAAAACAAAAAGAGATCATCCGATAGAATCCGTAGATATTTCGCCGATGTCGGGACTATTTTTAGCCCCAACTTGCGTGCAAACTTTGCGCGAAAATCTTCCAACCCCAAAACCTGGCTTTAAAAGTAAATTTGAAGTGCGAAAAAATGTTTTTCAAACGTTATCTGATGGCCAGCTTTTTGAAAACTATGCTTCTTTTGAAGGATTATTTCATAAAAACAGCACAGCTTTGTATGAAATCCTTAAAAAATATCGGCCAATTTATTTTGTTATCAACCAAAATATGGCATTACGCGACTTTATTGACTTCAAAGAAGAAGTAAGAGCTGACTATGAACGTGAAAGCGAAAATCTTGAATCCGAAAGTATCTTACCAGGGCCCGATAAGCTTTATGATTTTTCCTTTATCGAGGAATTTGAAGACATTCATTGTTTAAACATCAATGCTGTTAACCTCTCTTTTGGCGAGATCGAACTTTCTCGTTCACTAGATTTAAAAATTCTTCGTGCAAGAAATTTTCTTATGGAAAATGTGAACCCTGCCTTATCTAAACCAGAATTTATTAAAGAGAGTTTGGCATTTTTGCAGAAATCTTTTAAGCACTCGGGAAACATCACCTTCTGTTCTTATACTGAAAGTTCAAGGAGAGAGATTGAACATTTAATCAACCTTTTAGAATGGAATGAAGATTTAAAAAGGCGCACAACATTCGTGCAATATCGCCTCGACGAAGGTCTGTGGTACGAACCCGAAAAAACCCTAATCATTTCTGACGGGGATTTATTTGCTGCTAAAAAAAGCAAAACCCAGAAAATGAAAGCTGTTGATCTCGATCTTTTTGCTGAGCAATTGGCCACATTAAAAATTGGCGATTTCGTTATTCACGCAGAATACGGAGTAGGCGAGTACTTGGGACTGGAGTCATTAGAAATTGGTGGCGATAAATCTGATTTTTTAATTTTAAAATATTCTGAAAACGATAAGGTGTATGTTCCTGTTTATAAATTAAATCTTATTCAAAAACATGCTGATTCTCATGCTGGATTAAAAGTTGATTCTCTTCGCACCAATAAATTTACCGCGCTTAAGGCACGAGCTCGCGCTTCAGTAAAACAACTTGCATTTGATTTATTAAAACTACAGGCCGAAAGACAGATGTCTCAAGCTTATGCATTTTCTGAGCCCGATCATTTGTACAAAGAATTTGAACTCGCTTTTCCATTTGATGAAACTCCTGATCAAGCTCGCGCGATTGAATCCGTTTTAGAAAATATGCAAAAACCTGTTCCCATGGACCATCTGGTTTGTGGCGATGTTGGTTTTGGAAAAACCGAGATTGCGATGCGTGCGGCCTTTAAAGCGGTTGAAGATAAAAAGCAAGTGGCAATCTTAGTTCCGACCACAATTTTAGCACTTCAACATTACAACTCATTTGTAAAACGCTTTAAAGATTTCCCTATCAAAATAGAATTTGTTTCGCGTTTTAAAACGACAAAAGAAGCCAAAGATATTTTTAATCGCACTGAAAATGGACACGTGGATATTTTGATTGGAACACATAAGCTTTTAAGTGATGGACTACGCTTTAAAGACTTAGGCTTGGTTATTGTCGACGAGGAACAGCGCTTTGGTGTTGGCCACAAGGAAAAGCTAAAACTTCTAAAATCATCTGTAGATTTTTTAACATTAACAGCGACTCCAATTCCACGAACATTACAGATGGCATTTTTAGGATTGCGTGAACTCTCTTTAATTAAGACAGCTCCACCGAAAAGACAATCGATTAAAACTTATATCATAAAAGAAGACGAGCATACTCTACAGCTAGCGATCAAAAAAGAATTGCAGCGAGGTGGCCAGGTTTTTATCGTTCACAATAAAGTAAACGACATGGAACAATATGTTGCCAATATTCGCGAACTCGTTCCAGAGGCGAAAATTGTTTTTGCTCACGGACAAATGTCAGAGAAAGAATTAGAGGAAAGAGTAAGCGCATTTTATAACGGTGATTTCCAAATCCTTATCGCCACGACAATTATTGAATCGGGAATTGATATTCCTAACGCCAATACCATGATCATTGATCGTGCAGATACATTTGGGCTCGCACAACTTCATCAGCTACGCGGACGAATTGGCCGCTCAGACAAAAAAGCATATGCATACTTTGTGATACCCCGCTTTAAGGATATTTCTGGAATTGCCCAAAAAAGATTACATGCTCTCCAAACTTACGCAGATATGGGAGCAGGATTTAATATCGCTTCTGTGGATTTAGAAATTCGCGGTGCTGGAGATATTTTAGGTGCTTCACAATCAGGACATATTGAAGCTGTCGGACTCGAACTTTATATGGAGCTTTTAAAAGAGGCCATTCAAGAGCTTCGCGGCGAGCGTAAAGTTATTAAAAAAGATATCGAAATTCAAACTCCTTTTCCGGCCTTTATTCCCAATCATTATATTAAAGATTCTATGGAGCGCTTAAAAAATTACAAGCGCCTTTCCAATTGCGAGACTCTTGGAAACCTTGAGGCCCTTCGTGAAGAATTCGAAGATATTTACGGCGTTTTTCCGGAAGAAATTCACAACTTATTCACATTGTTAGAAGTGCGAATTAACTTACAAACATTAGGATTAAAATCTGTAGCCGTTGCTGGAAATAATTTGATTTTAAAGTTCGATCCGCAGGTTTTTGAGAGCCATCACGATCTACGCGATAAAGTTGTACAGTATTTCTTATCCAGGCCAAAAGTTTATCAATTCACTCCAGATTTTAAGGTGATTTATTCTCATAAAGAGACGCTTTCCCAAAGTGTTTTGGTCAAGATTTCAAAGGATATCGCTGAGCAAATTATTCCATCTAAGTGAAATTATTATTGCAAAGATTCAAAATCTGGTAAGATTAAATGAAAGTAAATTCATTACCCTATTTTTGTTTTAAGGATTGTAACAATGAAGAACTCATTACTAATTTTAGGTCTCTCTTTATCGCTTGGACAACACTCATTTGCTCAAACACAAACACCAGCAAAGGATGCTCCAAATCCCGTGGTTGCTACAGTTGAGGGCGTTGAAATTACCAAAGGACAGCTTGACCAGGCGATGGAACTAAATCTCCTTTATGTTTCAAATAAAAGAGTAACAAAAGAAAGTGTTCTTAACGATATTATCACTCGTGAAATTGGGATTAAAAAAGCAAAGGCAGAAGGATTAGAAAAAGATCCAATTGTGAAAAATAAAATGGAAGATGTTCTTTATCACGCAAAAATATCTAAAGACCTTGAAGGGAAATTAAAAGACATTACGGTTACAGATAAAGAAGCTGAAGATTTTTATAAAAACAATAAAGAATTGAGAACGGCCCACATACTTTTTAGAATGCGTGCAACTCCTGAAAAAAATGAAACCGATGCTGCTCTAAAACAAGCTCTAGTGGTTTATAATCAGTTAAAAGCCAAGCCACAAATGTGGGGAGAACTCGCAGCAAAATATTCTCAAGCCGCAAACGCCCAATCCGGTGGCGATATGGGCTTTCAACCTGTCATTAATTATGCACCAGAATATTATGATCACATGAGAGGAAAAGCTCTTGGTTATATTTCTCCACCAATCAAAACTCAATTTGGTCTGCACATCGTAAAGCTTTTAGGAATTAAAGAGTGGAAAGATGTTGACCCTGCGCTTTATAAAAAGATCGTTTACGACCAAAAAAGAGATAAAATCTTGGATGGTTATTTTGCAGATCTTAGAAAATCAGCAAGCGTTAAAATTAACAAAGAATTTTTAAAGTAATTTTGCACTAAATTTTATTCAAAAACTTGTCCTCACATAAGCATTCCAGTACTCTTATAAAAATTGAGTTTTGGGGGCCAGGTGAGGACTTTTTTATTTTCAACATTTATTCTTTTTTCATTAAATTTAAAAGCAAAACAAATTGATAAGATTGCTCTTGTGGTAAACGACACCACTTTTTCGTTGTCCCAAATTAAAAGAATTCAAGACACTGTCGCGATTAGAAAAAATGTTTCTCCATTAGTTTACGATAAAAACTCTTTTGAGCTGTCTGAAATCACTGAAAAACTTATCAATAGACAAATGATCAAAGCTAAGCTTTCTGAAATTGGATACTCAGTCGGTGACGACTATGTTGAAGATCAAATTAAAGCAAATGAGAAAAAATTAGGTGTTAATCGCACTTCCCTTATTCAGTTCCTAAATCAACAAGGCTTTAATTTTGACGAATATTTTGAAACTATACGTGAAGCAATAGAATACTCTATTTTTATTCAGAGAGTTGTCGGCCCAATTATTTCCATTACAGATCAAGAAATTAAAAACACTTACTATAAAACTAATGCCAAAAACTCACGTATGAATTTTAAGTACAGCTTAGTTGATTATTCTTCTGGAAACGACTCAGCTAAGGGAAATGCTTTCTACAATGCACTTTTAAGCTATCGCAAGAGCAATGTAATCGGCGAAGATTTTAAAGATTTCTCTTCTACAAATTTAGATGATATCACCGAAGAAGATATCTCGTCTGATTTATCAAAAGCACTTAAAGAAACAGATGAAGGGACTTTAACAAAGCCAATTATGGTCGCAGGAAGACTGCATGTTTTCTACATTCAAAAAAAAGATTTAGTTGAATCAAGTGCTTACCAACAAGAAAAAGAAAAAATCAGAAATGCCCTTTTTGAAAAAGCCGTTGTAGGCGAAGCTCGCGAATGGTTCATGCGCGAGAGAAACAAACACTTCATTAAGAACAATTTATAGAAAAATGAAAATCTACGCTACCCAGGGCCATGAAAATGGTATTGGGATTGAAATTTTTTTGAAGGCTTTCTTTCTACTTTCGGAAAGTTGCCGAAGAAAAATTTTCTTTATTGCTTATCAGAAAGCTATTTTAAAAACCATTCAAGACAACTCGCTACCAACTAGTCTTATTAAAGATCTGCAAATTATAGAGCCAGATGTGTTTGAATATTCTCAATCACTTTCAACTATGCTTCATGGAATGAAGCTTTGCGGCCCAAAAGATATTCTAATCACTCAGCCAACAACCAAAGACCAATTAGTTTTTAAGGGAAAAAATCATTTAGGACATACCGAATTTTTTAGGCATTTTTATAAAGATCTTAATATTCCTATGACATTTTATTCAACAGACACTAATCTTACTTTGCTTTCAGATCACTTACCTTTATCTGGTGTTCCGAAACTTAAGCTTCAAGATTGTTATGAAAGGCTTACTCATGCACTTCATGGATTTTTTAAACTTGGTCGAGTCATTGAAAAGGTTTTTATTGCCGGAATTAATCCTCACGCTGGAGAAGGCGGAATTCTGGGAACTGAAGATCATATTATTTCTGACTTAGTGAAAAAAATCTCACCAGATTTTCCCCTTATTCAATTTAATGGGCCAATATCTGGAGATGCTCTTCACTTAAATCAAGATCCAAAGTCCCTTTTAGTTTATGTGTATCACGACCAGGGCCTTTGTTACTTTAAATCCCAGAATAGGCTTCTCGGTGTGAATGTTACCTTTGGACTACCTTACTTACGTCTAAGTGTTGACCACGGTACGGCTTTTGATTT
>JACCDN011008843.1_pt1 | contig 24748 bp, 28 predicted proteins | sample 7441691 | NCBI WGS metagenome assembly JACCDN01 (sample SAMN15323439, study PRJNA562643) | freshwater metagenome | isolation source: river surface water | place: USA:Blue River Watershed | collected 2017-08-16 | reverse complement strand
CGACCATATTTTGACCATCGAAAACACCTTCGATAATCTTACCGATGTTCTCTTCTTTGACCGTTTTGATAACGGTAGGATCATCTCCTACAAGACTAATTAATAATTCTTTTGCCGCAGCCAAAGACGTTTCAGCTTCTTCAATCAAAGCCTTCAGTCGTTTCGCTTGTTTATCTGGTAGATCTGGCATCTCGCACTGCCTCTCTTTACTTTTGTCTCTCTTTTTAATGGATTATTCCTCCTCACCCTAACACGAAAGAATGCCTATGTCAAAAAATCAATACTATAATTTATAAAATTGTGTGGAAAAGTATCGTTAATTCTTTAATGATGAAGCATGGATTCGCGCAGCTTGAAGCTGTTTGTCATTTGGCCCAGCAAGTGAAATTAATTTCAAATTTGATAAAAGTACCAATGCTTTTTTTCTAATTTCTTCATTAGACATAGAGTTTAGAATGACTTGATGAGCTTTAGGGTCATAGACGTCATGGTAGAAAACCTGAGCAGACTCGTTAATACTTTCGGTTGCAGTTTTTGGTGACGCCTCTATTGATCCTCGTAGCTTGCGCTCGGCAATTCTCAGCGCAATCTCCGCTGAAGACACATCTTTTTCTACACCATCCCTTGCTGCCATTATTACGTCTAGTCCGCGCTGAATATTTTCACCAATCATGGTTGTATGTATTTCTAGCGCATAGTAATTATCATCCGTCATTCCGTTGTCGAGATTTTCTATCGCAGTTAAACTTGTTGTTGCACCATAAGCTAAATTGCTTTTTTCTCTCACTCTGTGAAACACTCTCCAATCAAGCATGGATGTTGCTAATTCGGTTAAAATGTAATCTTCAAACGTCTTAGGGGTATCAACATGAAATCCCATGGAGATACCCGATTGTGCCTCATCATCATCAACTTGGTTATGATGCGCATGAACAAGGTCTTCTTGCATTAACCAATGTAGCTGTAATCTCTCAGGTATCTGTGGTTTATGGTACCTGCTCGTATCTATCTGAGACGCAAGCATATTCGCAATTTTTCTCTGTTCTCTGATTGGTTCTGATGAACAAACGACAAGGTGAGCGTTTGACGGGTGATAATGACTTTTGAAGAATGACAATATATCGCCTCTCGTAATCTGTTCAATATCCTCAACATTCCCTGTGATTAATCGTGCATACTTCACGCCACCAAACAATGTATGATATGCTTCTATTTCTTGACGATATGGGTGGAATTGTTCTGCTCGAGCCTCTTCGATAACCGCATTTCTATCGTTTTCTAAGCCCTTTTTTGTTAGAAGTGGGTGAAAGCCCAATTCGAATACAGTTTTTAATATATTATCTAGTCTTAAGCCATCAGCTGTATAACCCGTTGTAGTAGGCGCTGTGTACGCGTTGTAGTCAGAACCATCACTTTTCACGAAATTATTAAATCTGTCTAGTGTTGGAAAAGAGCGTGTTCCTTGGAACGGCGTATGTTCCAGAAAATGTGCTACACCGGGTGGTGCGCTATCACTCTCATGTAATGAGCCAGCTTTAAATACAAGGTGCGCAGAGGAGGTTTGGAAATGCTTTTCATGACCAAATACTGCTGTCATGCCGGATGGTAATTCTTCGTAAGAGTACGCCATTAAAAAATACTATCAGACAGAATGTTGTTAAACAAAAGCATAAAAAATCCGCCTCACTATTCATGAGACGGATCTTTACTTCTTTAAGCTCAATTTACGCGAGTTCTACGGTAGCACCAGCTTCTTCAAGTGCTTTCTTTGCAGCTTCTGCGTCTTCTTTCTTAGCTTTTTCTAAGACAGTCTTTGGAGCGCCGTCAACGATAGCTTTTGCTTCACCAAGACCAAGGCCAGTAACGTCCTTAACAGCCTTAATAACTGCAACTTTCTGTGCTCCAGCGTCCTTTAAGACAACGTCATATTCGCTTTTAGCTTCTTCAGCTGGGGCGTCGCCACCAGCAACAGGACCAGCAACAGCAACTGCAGCAGCAGCAGGCTCAATGCCATATTCATCCTTAAGGATGTCTTGAAGTTCTTTTACTTCAAGGACTGTTAATTTAGTAAGTTCTTCAGCAAGTTTCTTTATATCTGCCATGATAATTTCCTTCGTATATTAATAATTGATAGTAAATAGCTGATAGCTGAATTTCTGTCATCAAGTATCAGATATCAGACACGTAAAGCGTTGTTATGCTTTGCTTGATGCAATTGCATCCAATAACCCGTGCACGTTTCCACGCAATCCAGAGATTACGCCATTGACTGGTGACTGCAAGGTGTTGATAACTGTTGCAATCATCACTTCTCGACTTGGTAGTTGAGCAAGTGCTTTTACTTCGTCTCCACTCAGAGCTTTACCAGTTGCATCATATGCACCAATAAACTCAAGCTGTGGTTCCGCTTTAGCCATTTCATAAATAACTTGAGCGGGTGCAACCTCGTCATTTGGGTTGAATGCGTACAAGAGCATTCCATTTAGTGCGCTTGTGTCACTTTCTTTGTGAGACTCAGTTGAGCCAAATGCTTTTTGCACAAGACGGTTTTTGACTACTTTCACAACGGTGCCGTTCTCTTCAGCTTTCTCGCGAAGTTCTTGCATTGCAGCAACAGTAGTGCCCTCGTACTTAACGACCACCGTCATTTTTGCATTGCCAAGTAAATCAACAAGCTCTTTGACGATTTCATTTTTCTTATCTTTGCTAAGTGCCACGCTTTTTAATCCTTTCGTAAGCTACTTATTACTTCAATCTATATCGACCATTGATTGAACGTTGTTACCGAGAATAAAAAAACGTTCCTCTTACGAAGAACGCATTATTTATGCTCAAAAACAATATTTTCATATCGCCTCGGTAGCTCGATTAAGGGTTTACCCCAGCTACTGTCTTCGGTAACTAAAAATACTATAGCAAAAATATAGGCATAAATCAATTAAATGTTTACAGGTTCGGACGGGCTAATTGCTTTCCAGCGAAAACCGTAGCGTAGAGTGCACTATGTGTAGCAATTTCTGGATTTGAGACTGTATTGCCGTAAGACTCTGCGGCAGAAATGAAAGGGCTAATTACTTCGTCGTGGTCAATCCTGAAACTATTTTGCCCTATTTCAGTATTTGTTGTATGAAGCGAATGACTCAACGCCAACAGCGCCATATTTCGTGTCATTCCGTGGAAAACGTTTTCAGGAACAAACTGGTGGTCTTGTAACGCGTGCCGGATATTCTCTATTTTTGCGACACCTTGTGCTACCGTAGAAAAATTTTGTCTTGCGATTGATATTTCTGCTTTAAGAAAACCCATATCTGGACCCAATATAAGCTGAACAAATAGATTTTTTCTCTCATCATCAAAATATGTATAGAAATTTCGCTTATAGCGCACGTCTGGTAATACACCTAAAGCAAAGCTAAACGTTACTAATCCCCGATCAGTAATAACACCTTTTCTTCGGCCATAGGCAGTTGAAAATATACCTATTTCAGGGCTGTGTCGGGGTAGTTCTTTCTGTTTGCGGGGTCTGTTAGCATTCTGGTACATTTTCGACATCCTTTGAACTAGCTATATAGTTGATACTGAACTCATCAAACATTGTTACTCTACCAAGTAATTCCTGCACTTCAGTAATAGATGGCTGTAATACCCTGGTGTCATTAGCCTCTTGTCTCTTGGATATAACGGGTCCTGAAGTGCCAAATAATTCTGAATTGCTCACTGGCGTCTCAATCTCATGTGCCAAGCCCTTACTTACTGTTCGGTGGAGCTTGTTTCGTTTTCCGTAATCGTACGTATCGTTCATAGACATGATCTATCCTTTTTTAAAACCTTCTTCTGATTCAATTTGTAATATGCATATTGAAGCAAAGATAAGTGATGCCTCGCTCATCCGCTCGAAATGCTCGCGCATTACCGGGTGAATAACAACAGCTTCATCATATCTTCGTGCGTTCACTTCGTAGGTACGCCAAAGTTGTTCTGACTTACTTACAGAGGACGCTATATAGTCACGCTCCTCGCCGTTTAGGGGACGAATTTTAGGTGGCTCATGGTCTAGAGCCGACCCTTTATTCATACGTTCAATTCCTGCGTGTAGTTCAATATAAAATTCCTGGTCTAACATTACCAATCCTAAAAATTAAAAAAATCCGATTGTGGTCGGAAGTCTTCTTTATAATGAGGCTGTGTTCGTCGGCGTATTTATACGCGAGACTCCAACCGTGCATCAACGCACAGCCCTTCTAGGTTGAGGAGGAGTTGCGTAGTAATCACGATATTCATAATTCTATTGTAAATGACAGCTACTACATCTGTAAACATTGACAAAAGCTTATAAAATTGCTATAATAAAATGATATGGGAATGATAGACAAAATAGCTACGGAAGCCATCGATCCTAGAAAGATATTTTTTGGTGATTATTCAACGGCTGAAGACGCTCGCGAGATTGCGAAAGAGCTTGCTAATAGACCTGATAGACGTGCAGCAAAAGCCGCAGATGCCATGATTGCTATGTTTATGCGATTTTTTGACCCAACATCTGAATATGCAACGAAACCGATGATGCTAGATAGACCGATTGTCTTTGCTGTGCCAACTTCTTTTGATGATGGCGGTCAGTATATTACCGCGCTCAAAACGCTTAAAATGATGTTTACCGGTAGAGATATCGACATGCACCGAGAAATTCCTCTCGTCATACCGTATAAGCCGGATATTAGATTTGTAGTTCATAACCCAGAAGAAGGCAGGGCTATTATTGGCCAGAATTTTGATTATCAGATGAAACCTAGATTTACTATACCGAATATAGAACTTGCCATAGAACAGCTGCGTACGAAGCACGATGTCGCGTTGCCAAGTGAACAGATTCTTCCTGATTCTATTGAACGAATATCAGTATTTGCCCACGCAGATAAAGATGGCGTTAATGCGTCATACTACAATCTAGCACTTCAGTTTCAGCAAGGTGTAAGCGAGCAACAATTGCTCGCCGACAGTTTACCGATATCAGAAGTAACCCCAGGTACTGATAGCACCCTTTGAGCACTAAATTGAATCTAGTTTTTCTAATTTGTACTGCGTATAGCGTTCAGCAGCTAAGCGTGTGAGTTCTGGGTCTTCATCTTGATTTACGAACTTCATCGCCGTACCAAGTAGTGGATGCTTTTCAGATAATACATCGTGCATGTCACGCACGAGTTTGCGATATCCGGGGTGGCCATGAGGCGTAGTTCTTAGCTCATGGAAATGAAAAGCTTGGCGTGCGTTGTAGGTTATTTTCCAGCGCATCTTATGGCCAAGAAGCGTCGCATATTGTGCTTCTTTTTCATAGCCAGCCGCTATTAAGATGCTGTGTAACTTAAGGCTCATATCAAAACAGTGTTGGAATTGTTCTGTAAGTCCTGCTTTTTCAACCAGATCAGGAACATCATAACCATAACGTGGCGTTAAATCTTGCCATGTCAGATCATCAACCATACGATGTCTTTGAAGATCACGGAATATGCCGTAATCACAGACGATATCCCAGCTGTAATGTGCTTTTTCAAGCGCCCTACCTGGTTTATGCCTCCTATTTAAGCGCTCACCCATATAGGCTTGAAAGACAGATTCTTTTTCGTCATAAGTCCATGTTTCTACCGCTGACTGAATTTCTCGTAGGCTCAAATTACTATGCTCATAAAGCATGTCTGCGACTAGATCAAGCTCATTTCGAGGCCAGTAAGAAATAAGGTCGACTGATTTTTGGGTTGCGGAATTGGTCGCTGGGAGCATGTCGTCGGCAAGTTTTTTTACTGATGCTCTTGTGTTTGCTTGATACGCAACCATAGCACCGCCCCGCTCTGGTTTATCTGCTCGTTCTAAGAATGTGCTTAATACTTTACGAGCTTCGGCGAGGATTTTATTTCCTGTTTCTCGTGCTTCAGGGAGTTCATCAGCAAGTAAATGCATAATCAAACTTTCTAACGCTTGACCACTTGCAAAAATACCAACCGTTGACTTGGTCGAGACAGGAAGCACCGCCCTAACGGCATCGCATGCTTGAGCTCTTGTCGCGCCTTGCCATGCTATATCTCTTTCAGCTTGAGGGGTTGAAGACTCTGCGCGGACATAATCGGTGAGCGCATGTACCATCTCTGAATATAAATCAAATATCTGGTCGCATATCGCAACATAAATTTCTTTTGTTTTCGTATCAAAATGCTCAGGAACAATATATTTATATTTACCGTTTTCATCCTTTTGGTCGAAATATATGTAACGTGTTGACTGTTCGAGATAGGCAGCGAGTCGTCCCCACTCAAGTTTCTTTGTGAGCAGATTGCTTGCGCCTTCAACGACTACATGTTGACCAACGAGCTGCTGAACGGAATCGTCACCATAAGCAGTGATAACTCTTTGTAACAATTTCTCGTCTTTTTTACCACCGAGCGAAGAGAATTCATCAAGTATCGTGATGCGCATATCGTCAGCGCGCCTACTCAGTCGAGCCATTGCAGCGGCAACTGTTATGGGGCTAATTTTATCGGTAAATGCATAGACGTTGTCTTCAGTAGTCGTTACTGCTTCCTTCAGGAAATTCTTACCAGCCTCTGTCATGCTGATGATGCCCTCATCATTTTTCATTGTGTACGGTTCGTGTAGGGAGCTTCCCTCTGCGATAGTTCCTTTATGTTTCCCTGGTTTAGGAAGAAGCGATTCGATAGAAGCCCATAAGATTTCGTGGATATGATCGATGCTCATAAGTTGCTTGTTGCGTACGCAATCGATACGAATAAAATCTCGGGGGAATAATGTGCATAAATCATCATACACCTGCACCGACCGTGCAAGATGGTCGATATCGGATTCTAAAATGTCTGTCGGTCGCTCAGGATTTGCTTTCGATCGTTCGTCTAGCAATCGCTTTGCGGTTGGCGCATCAACACGAAGTACGAAGTTTGCTGTCGGCCGAGGAATGGCAAGCATTTGGAACTCTAGATTATCGGCCCAGATAAAATAGCCTCTCCGTTCTTCAGGGTGAATAAATTTTGTTCCTTGATGCGCCATGTTGCTTCCCGTGAAGCGGTTTGCTAGTACAACTTTTCCTTCTAATAAGGCGCGCTGGATAGCATCTTTGGCGGCAAATCTGTCTAATGCAAAAAACACGCTGGCTGTGTAGGGCCCAACTTGATCGCCACTCCCATAGGTACCTTTCAAGTATTCGCGTACGTGGAAACTCGACCCATTTTCATACTGTGGAAAATCAAAAGTAACAACGTCATAGCCTTCTTGCGCAAGACGTTCCGCCATCTTTTTGAACTGCGTCGTTTTTCCAGAAGCGTCAGTGCCTTCAATAACAAAAAATTTACCACTATATGCAGGTCGTTTCATAAGCCGAGTGGTTTCCTCCGTTTATCTTTATAGCCTCGTGGGAGCATATGTTCAGGACGCCATTCTTGTACTAGTTTTGTTAGGTCGGCATCTGTATCTGTTTGGTATTTACCACTCAGCTTCTTGTACTGCCCCTCGACAGGACCCGTATGATAAAAAACAATCTGGGCAATCCGCTCACCTATTGGCAATACCACACTATGATGCTGATTCATATTGTAAATTTCCATCGTCCAACGGTTGATATAACCCGGGTCGCCCCAACCTGCATCGAGGCATACCGCTACCCCGTTCCTGCCCCATGTACTACGTGCTTGCATAGTGCTTGTACCGGGTGGTTTAATGCCTACAAATTCATGTGTGTGCGCTAAGATACGCTCACCAGGTGCGAGTACGATAATTGGTTGGTCTGCCGGTATACCTGCAAACAGTTTACGGCCGTTAGCTTCTGCCCACATCTCGTGCGTTTCAGCGGTGAAAGGTCCATCGAAATATTTCTGTACATCACCCTCATCAAACGGATTATAAAATCCACCATTGGTATTGCGCTCAGTGCGGTAATACCAATGGCCCAACGTCACATCAACACTGCTCCCTGCAATGTGCTCTTCTACAAAAGGGTGAAATACAATGTGCCCCGCTTTTATAGCCGATTTAATCTGTGTGTTGCTATACACGCCAAACGCCTGCATGTCGTGATCAATACTCACAGGCAAGATAGGCATGAAAGCTTGCGAGCTTCCCTCATCCATACATGTAGTGTAGATGCTTATGCCGCGACACTACAAGCATGAGCATTAAAAAAACGAAGTAGTTTTTACACGTACTTTTCGAGTATCCATTTACACACGTCGTACGTACCATCAAGAATGCGTCCATTCTTTAACATTTCACTTATTTCTTCTAGAGAAAACCAGTCTATCTCTACTGACTCACCCTCTTGTGGTGAGAGATTTTCGGTATGTGATTTAATAACAAACCCATAATCAATATGTCGATGTACTTCGTTGTAGGGGTGCACGTTTAATATAGCCGGAACAGGTAGCACTTTAGATCCTCGCATTTGCGGTATGGTTTCGGGGCCTATGATCTCATACTGACCGACTTTTAACCCAACTTCCTCTTGTAGCTCACGAATCAAAGCTTCGATGGGGTCTTCGTTAAGTTCAATATGACCGCCTGGCTGTAGCCACGTATTTAATTTGCGATGGTAATGAAGGCAAATTTTAGCGTGTGAAGGGTGGAGTATGTATGCGCTTGAAGTGAAATCGTACTGTTCGTGTATATGTGCCATCGTATGCCAAGGTTAACTCAAGCAAGCATCAAAAACAAGTTTTGCTTCTTGAGGCAGATTACTGGTTGGAAGCCTCTCAGCTTGTTCGTAAATCGCTTCCCTTGCGTCGTTCATTGGCATCCAGCTTAGCTCACCACCGATACGCGTCGCATAGCTAAGGCGAGGCTGAATAGCATCAGCAGGCATCTGTATTTTACTCAACCCTGTGACGGCAAGCACTCTAGTATTTTGTTCTGAGTCGAATTCACGATAGCCTATCGCGTGTGAGTCTATTTCTTGGGTGCTAGGGACCATGAGTACCTCAGAACGTAGTTTATGCGAAACCAGATATTTGAAACTTGGTGTAAGGATTTCATCTCTCTTCCAATAAAGTGCTGGTACGGTGAGTCGCTTCTCACCTGGATCTTGCGCATGTTTCGGTTTGTACTGCTGTATGAATATGCGTTCGTCCGCAGACAATAGAAGTAGAGGGATACGTAAACGATAATCAATATCTGGATAGGTATCTGCATCCTGACAAAATTTACGAATCAATGCATTAGCTTCGCGTGGTGCTACGTTCTGGAAGCGTTCAAAACGATTCATGTGTTCGATACTTTTACAGTTCGCTCGATGCGATCTTTACGCTTGGCCCCATGGTCGTTGAGGCATATATAGAAACAACGTAAGTGCCTTTGATAGACGAGGGTTTTGCAGATTTGAGTGTCGAGAAGACTGCTTGTGCGTTTGAAAGTAGTTTTTCGGTACCGAAGCTTACTTTTCCAATGCTCAGATGAGCAATTCCTGTTTCGTCAACACGAATCTCAACTTTACCAGCTTTCGCTTGTTCGATAGCTTTTGCGACATCTTTCGTGACAGTACCGCTCTTAGGATTTGGCATCAAACCTTTTGGCCCGAGTAATCGAGCGTATTTACCGAGTTTTGGCATAACAGTCGGTGTTGCGACTAACACGTCGAAATCTATAATACCTTTTTCAAGTTGTTGCAAGAATTCATCTGCACCAGCACTGTCTGCACCTGCTTTTTTCGCAGCAGCAACATCATCAGCTTCACCAAACACGGCAACTTTTACGGCTCGCCCTGTACCTGCAGGCAGTACGATGTTTTCGCGGATATTTTGATCGGCATATTTAGGATCAACGTTTAATCGAACATGAAGTTCGACACTGCCGTCAAACTTTGTTGTGGCTGTTTTTTGTGCAAGATCTAGCGCGTCTTTAAGACTGTATTCTTTACCTTTTTCAATAAGCTCACTTGCTTTACGTAACTTTTTACCGGCGCGCTCCAAGCGTGAACGTGCTGGTTTTTGAGCTGGCTTCGGAATATGTACCGCTTCTGATTCTTCAGCATGTGCTTTGCGGTCTTCTTTGGCAATTTTTTCCTCAGTTTCAGCGATTGCTTTAGCACTTCGCTTGCCAGCCTTTGCAACAACTGCTTCGTGTTCTTCAGTTGACAGGGCTTCCTTATCGTGTTTTTTAGGATCTGCAGCTGCAATTGCTTCACGCAATTCAGCCATCGTATTATTTGGGCTTACGTGCTCGATTCCGAGACTTTGAGCTTTTTTTATAAGATCGGCTTTTGTTTCGGCCATAGTAGTTTGCTGCAATGAGACACCCTTTTAGGGTTTCTCATCGCGCGGGACGTACGAAATAAATCCGACGTGCCGGCTGCTCTTCCCAGAGCTACAGACTCTCCTTTCGTGGTAGTGGCGCCGGAGTAATCTCAACAGCTCCCACAAATTAGTTATTTATAGAAAAATTATATCATAAAGTAGGCTTGTAGCAAAGTAACTAACATTCAACTTCGTGATTGAGCATATTGCCAATTCTTTTTGCGATTATTTCTTCGCGTGCGTATTGATCATCCGAATATTTTCGACTTACAAATTTCTCATCACTCATACTTTTCGGTGGTCTATTACCAGAAGGATAAATTCTATCTATCATAGCTTCTGTAATAGCCTCCAAGCGGGATTCATTCATGAAATATCATCCCTTAAAATTCTAGTAGAGAGTAAGGTAATCTGCTCTACAACAGCTGTTTCTCTGTTGTGATGCTCTGATTGGTATTCTCTCGTGGAAAATGATTCTTCACTCTTTATACGCGACAGTGCATAGAGCTCCAAGTCCGAAAACCTATATTGATAGCCTCCGAGACTTGTCATCGCCTCTTCTGGTGTTACAGCGTCAACTGCTAAAGCCAGTCTGGTTCGATATGGGCGAGACATAGGCTTATGTTATTGTTCGATTTCAACACCCATGCTTCGTGCGGTACCTGCAACCATGCGCTTGACTGATTCGATACGATTTGTGTTCATATCTTTCGCTTTTTCTTCAGCGATTTTCTGAAGCTGTGCTTGGGTCAATTTCTTTGACACTTTTTCCTTATTTGGTACACCAGAACCCTTCTGGACTCCAAGCTCTTTCAGAATTCGTACGTCGGTTGGAGTGCTTACCACTTTCCATGCCATGGTACGGTCTTCAAAGATCTGGATGTGAACCGTGATATCTTGTCCCATCATATCTTTGGTCTGGTCATTAAAAGGCTGGATAAAATCCATCATGTTTACACCATATTGTCCAAGGGTAGATCCCACTGGAGGTGCTGCTGATGCTTGTCCACCTTTAAGTTTCATTTTGAGGTTTGCTTTAACTGGTTTTTTGGCCATGATAATTTTCCGCTTCGCTTTTCGAGACAAACCTAGCGGTTTTTCTCGACGCGCGGGACAGTCGAATAAATCGCCTGTGCCGGCTGCTCTTTTCCCTTCGCTACAGGTAGCTACAGGCGAAGCGCCTTTCTAAAATCTAAATTAGTGATTGTAAATTATTGTTGAAGCTTAAATTTACAGTGCGTAACTAATAATATTATAACACAAGAACGTTTAAAATAAACTAGATTTAAGCGTTAGTTAATATTTTTCTCAGATATACTTTTTTAACGCAAGCCCGCCGACTGTTCCTAAAACTATTGTGCCAAGTATTAATGATGATTCCTGGTCTTCTTCATACTCTACTTCTTCTATTTCAGTGTCTGAGTTATGGTCTATGACTGATTGATTTTTTTGAGCTAATATACCTACTCCAAGTGATAACGCCATACCAAAACCTACAAATGACAATGTTACAATTGAATCAATCAACTCATCCTTGTAATACGACTTGCTACTTTGTTCAAATGCGGTTGCTGGAAGTTCGGTATCGTACTGCTTACGGAATTGTCTCAGGATGAGGGGGTCGTAGAATCGAGCTCTGTCTGCTTCGTGTGCTAGTTCAGCTTCAGTGTAAGGCATTGTTAATTATCTTCCGATTTTTTTATGGTGCCCAACATACAGGGCATGAGGGATTGGATGATAGCAGAAGCAAATTGATCAAAGCGCTCTGCTTGATGAGCAATTGAGCTCATGCTATGTATTCTTTGGTCATAGTCTGGATTGAGCGTTCGAAGCGCATTTTCGGGGATAACTAACCCAGTAGGCACTTCTATAGTGAGAGGTCTCCCTTCTTCATCAAAGTGCCTCTGCATTTCACCGAGCTTATTCATTGAGAACTAATATGAAGGCTGGCGTATGGATTCGTCAAGTAAAAGATTGCAGTAATTAAGCTTTTTTAACTTGAAGACCATCGAGTTCAACTGGTGTTTCACGGCCGAACATATTAACTAGTACTTTAAGCTTACCTTTAGCAGGATCAATTTCGTTAATAGTTCCGTCAAAGCCTTTGAATGGTCCGTCAATGATATTGACTACTTCTCCGATAGTAAAGTCTATCTTGTGCTTCGGATCTTCCTTGCCCATTCGCTTCATAATTTTTTCAATTTCTTGGTCTTCGACAGGGCTTGGGTCATTGCCCGAACCGACAAAGCCGGTAACTGAAGGTGTGTTTCGGACGATATACCATGCATCTTCACTGAGTTTCATCTGAACGAGCACGTAGCCTTGGAAAATTTTCTTCTCGACAACTTTTCGCTTACCATTCTTGATTTCAATCATTTTTTCTTTAGGCACTAATACTTGAAAGATTTTATCTTTCATATCAAGTGATTCAGCACGCTGTCTAATAGATTCAGCTACTTTTTCTTCATATCCACTGTAGGTATGAATTGCATACCATTGTTTACTCGCATCGTATCGTTTTGTCATGATTATAGTTACTCCTTCACCAACTTTTTATAAGATAATTTGTCTAAATAATTTTTCGAGACCGAAATCGAGAAGCGATATGGCGATTCCGAGTCCTATTGCGAATACAAACACAGCAAAGACAAGTTTCCATGTGTTTTTGAAATTTGGCCATTCAACCTTTCGAAGTTCTGTCCAAGAATTTCTAAAATATGATGGTGTAATTTTTCGACTCTTGGTGAAAAAGCCAGGGTTCTGTTTCTGCGGAAGTACATGAAACTCACGTGTTAATGTATCGCCCACTATGCCCACAGGCTTCACGGCACTTTTTGCAGCTTTTCGAATGCGTTTTGGTTTGTCTTTTGACTCAGCTGCTTTTAAATTTCGCTCACGCAAACTCGTTTTTGACTTTTTCTTACTCTTCTCTTCTCCATTGTTTGCCATAGGGCCTCCTAAAAACTAAAAAAGTCTACGATAAACGTAGACTGCTAACTCGAAGTCAAGTATAGCACGTTTTTCATACTCTATACAATTGAAAATTATTTCTAAAACCGTAAATAATGCATGGTATAGTTTTATACAGATGGAACTGCTTATGTATTCTCTCGGTGCTGTATCTGTTCTCACTGAGTTATTGCTCGTACTGAAAATGGTTACAAAAAGGCCGTTCGTTATTTTGGTTGCCGTATTAAGCATGCTTAGTGGAGGATTTAGTGCCGGCTCATTGCTTACGACTAACCCAAGTATCGCGGTCGGACTCTATACACTTATACAAATGGCTCGGTTCACCAACCCGTTACGTTTCGTAGAGAAACGAATGAACGAGAAAGAACTTATCTCTCGCACTCGACGTTCTTTCATGGTATTAACCCCACTTATGATTGTTAATCTTATCTATATTTGGAGGTTTGATAACGATTTCGCGTTCCCGCTCATATATTTGATTATTGTATCTGCAATAATGAGTGTTTTCACTGCGCTATCGACCTTCATAACACGAGCAATATTTCGATATCGTAAAGACAAGGTTATATTACAGGAGGTACTGCCAACAGTAAGTATTTGTATACCAGCCCGCAATGAAACTGCTGATTTGCCTCTCTGTTTAGAAAGTGTGCTCGCCAGTACTTACCCTAAGCTAGAGATACTTGTATTAGACGATTGCTCTCATGACAAAACCCCTGAAATAATTAAGAAATATGCGCACGATGGAGTGCGTTTCATAAATGGCAAAGAGCCAGATGAAGATTGGGTTGCAAAAAATGCTGCATACGATCGGCTTGCGGATGAAGCACGTGGAGAAATCCTGCTATTTATAGGTGTGGATGTACGTTTGGCGCAAAATGCAGTTACAGAGCTTGTTCAGCAGTTAGGAACCGATTCAATGCTCTCTGTATTACCAAGGCGATCTGCCGAAAGTGAATCTGCATTTTTCATACAACCAATTCGCTATTGGTGGGAGTTGGGGCTCTGGCGTTTTACTTTTCAACATCCACCTGTACTAAGCACCTGCTGGCTGATTAGACGGGACGTACTTAATGAACTTGGTACTTTTGAAAGTGTTAAAAAAGCAGTAGAACCTGAGGCTGTTTTTGCGCGTGCGCTCTATCGACAAAAAAAGTATGCATTTCTAGTCGCTAATGAAGGTGTTGGTGTAGAAAGTTCAAAAATACCTCATGACCAATATATTACGGCGCTCAGAAAGCGGTATAGCCAACTTAAACGAAGGCCTGAAAATGTGTTGCTACTCGCTGGAGTTGAACTGCTCCTATTGCTTCCATGGATAGCAATTATAGTAGGCTTCTTGAATGACTCGGCAGCAGTATTTAGCATTTGTTTGTTTAGCATAACGTTATTAAGTACCGCAAATGCACTTGTCTTTAAGCTCGCACTACGAAAGCTTTGGCCTCTTGGTTTTTTAAGCTTCCCTCTTTTGTTAGTGGCGGATATAGCACTATCGTTACGTTCATTTTATTCTTATGAATTTGGTCAGGTTATTTGGAAAGAAAGAAATATTTGCTTACCACTCCTAACGGTAGAAAAATCTCTTCCAAAGATATAGACATAATAATACAAATATAGTTTAATATATTTATTATGCGACCATATGAGTATGAGCCTATTCCGGAAAGAGTATTTAATCGTACACGGAATCAAAACATTGCAACTGGACTTATCGAAGCAGGTCTTGGTGTTACTGCCACGGTACTTTATGAAATGTCATTAAGTGATACAGCTCCCGCACCAGATGTAGTATCGTTTTTACATAAACAATCCCCAATCGCTCTTGGATTGACTTTTATAGCGCATGGCGTAAAATATGCTGCCCAGCAGTACCGAAATAGATAACACTACTCTTTAGATAAAATTAAGACGCTATTTCAGATTAGGAAAATAAATGGTAAAGAGCGAACCCTTGCCAAGCTCTGATTCAAGCGATATTTCAGCATGTGCTAACTGCGCTAATTTCCGCGTCACATGCAAACCGAGCCCAGTGCCGTTTTGTTGACGAGTTTGAAAATTTTCTGCACGGAAAAATTTGTCAAATACGCGTGCTTGATCGCCTTTACTAATTCCTATCCCTGTGTCGCTCACGGCAAATTGGACACCATCTTTCATTTGTTTTGCGTGAATAGTCACGCTTCCGGATTCTGTATATTTAATGGCGTTTGTAATGAAATTTTGCATAATTTCCTGTACGTATAGCTTGGAACTATGCAGTATCTCTAGTGTAGGGTCGATGTCAGACTTAAGAGAAAGTCCTTTTTTCTCGGCATCTGGTGCATAGAGTGATACGAGCGACTCGACAAACTCATGTGCGTTTATGTCTTCAATATTTTCTTCGAGCACACCGCGCTCTGCTCTTGATAATGTTGAAAGATCATTTATCATATCTTCCAAATAAACTGCTTGTTTATGGGCGTTTTCAAGTGCTTCTTTCACTTTTTCTATATCGCCTGTTTTATCGGCCAAAAAGAGCGCGTTTCCAACTGCTCCCTCGGTAATCGCTACCGGTGTTCGCAGTTCGTGACTAATTACACTTATAAACTCATCTCGTTCTTCCTCGAGTGATTTCTCCCGGGTGATATCACGGATGATGATAACGAAACCGCTATCGCCTTTTTTGCCATACCCAAGATGTACCGGAGAAACACTTAAATAAAGTGCGGCAGTACTCCCATCGGTATATTTTATTTTGTAATCTCTAGATATAAGTTGGGTTTTAGACCCCAGAACGATTCCGCGTGTATCGAGAGGGTCACCTGCCTCGTTTGTAAGCTTGAGGACTGATTCAACCGGGTCACCCTTTTTAATGGCATTTACGTCTAGTACGTCTAAAGCCGCCGCATTGTATAGTGCAATGCAACCTTGTAAATCGGTAGCAATAACCCCATCTGACATGCTATTAATGAGGCTTTCTAGTCTTTGATGTTCTAACTGTGCATCAGATGCCGTTTGCTTGGTTGTTTTTGGTATTTTTTTAGTCTTTGCTGTTGCCATAAGCGTATTGTATCAGAACTATCCAATTATGACCTGAGTCTGTTTCGTTTTTAGTAGCCGACGGGCATTTTTATAGTCAGGATATACTTTTTCGACCAGATTCCAGAATGATGATTGATGGTGATGGTATTTGGTGTGTGCGAGTTCATGACAGATAACATAATCTATCAGTTTCCAGTCGAGCTGTATAAGGTAGCTATTGAGGACAATACGGTTGTGTGAATCGCACGAACCCCACCGACTCTTAAGTTTTTTTATTGCGATTGCGCTATAGGGCAATTCAGTCCTAGTACTTATTAATTGAATTCGTTGAGGAAGAAGCCCTTCTGCCTGTTTCATTAGGGCTTTTTCGCATGCCTTCGTGATGATACTTTGAGCTTTGGCTGAATCTATTTCGGCACCAGATGAGAGCGTAACTCTAATCTCTGTATCTGTAATTTTTGTGTGGCTTCGAGAAGATTCACCATTCAAAATAAGGAGTCTATGATGCTTTCCAATATGCATGCCGTCAGTGAGTCTATGTGAAACAACATGATGTTTATTAATCCACGAAGCTTTTTGCTTCAAAAAGGCGCGTGCCGCTATTTCAGGGATTCCATAAGGAACACTGAGACGTACAACACCGTCACTTTTAATGGCTATGCGAATATGCCGTGTGCCCTTACGTCGAGATATCATTACCGGCATGGTAAGATAATCTACCCTGATTATTTTCTGCATATTACAATGCTAACAGACTATCTGCGACAGGCTAATGTCAATAAATATTGATATTTCGTCTTGCCATATCAACTCTACCGTTTAGCTGATTTCGTGGCACGAGATTAACGAGTCCCGGTTTAGCTAATTTTTCTTGAGCTTGCAGTGTTTGAATAAAACCAAGCTCCATAAGTTTCTTAAAGAATGAAGTTTGTTGACTTGGGTAGGTGTGTCGACCACTTACTACGACGTAGTCTTCGGTATTTTCGGGATGTTGCATATGTGCGATATAGCGTTTAAACATATCATTAGTGAATGCCATAGCGTATTTATCATCAGCTTTTCTTCTGTCTCTCTTTTGAGTCCGGTCAAATGCAGTTTCTGGATCCATCTGAAACCAAACGACAATAGTTTTAGCACCCTTTTTCCTTGCCATTTCGCGTAGTTGAGCTCTCGTGCTTCGGCGCATAGCGTTTGTATCATAGATTACGTTGATGCCCGCAGATAAAAATTCTTCACTCATGTACTGCATCAATTGTGTAACGATGCCATTTTCTTGGCGGTCGTACTGAGGTTCTTCAAACAGCTCATATCTAATTTTGTCACCATGTACATGTGCACATGCGAGATTTTCGGAGAGATTACGTGCGAAATGTGTTTTACCAGCACCGGGAAATCCATATAGTAATACAAGCAGTGGTTTGGTTGTTTGCACCTTCATGTCATTTAGTTATAACAGATTGTGCTCATACGTTCAATGCGTCTTATATTTCTGTAGGTCATTTTGACTTTAGGCTTCGTCAAGATTACTATTATAGTAAGGGTATTTTATGCAAAAAATTCGACCAACATTCGTTAGACTATTTTCTACGTTTATTATTTCTCTATTATTGTTGGCTGGGTTGCAACCGCTCTATAAACAAATTGCGCGAGCACAGTCTACGGGCTGTAACTCAGATACTTATATTGAAACGACTCAAATATTACCTGTTAATTCGAACTACGCCATGCACATGTACGCTCGAGGTGGGCAAGATGCAAAAGCATACGTCAGTGTCGATAATTCAAATTGTCTTGTATATAGCGTTTCTTCTGGGGATTGGGGCTGGGTGTCGGCGGATTCAAATGCGGTATTTGAGGACGTAACTGCAGACGAGCACACAGTCCGTATTTATTTTGCCGGAGACCAGCTTGATGTCGATAAGGTTGTCTTTACGAGCGATACCGCATGTGACCCCGCTGATAGTAGTGTTAGCTGTATCGAATCTACCCCATCTTTAAATATTGAGGGAGTAGCGCAAGGTGATTTGGTAACGGAAGACCGACGGGTTTTTGCTAGCATTACTAATTCAGAAGGCGCAAATACTGAAGTAACATTTTACCTAGACGAAAATGAGGTTAGACGTGTAGGAGATGAGCCGTATTGCATGTACGAAGCGAGCAATAATACATGTGGAACGTTGAAGATTTCTTCGTTAGATGAAGGGGAACACACTATTAAGGCACTCCTTAGTCAAGGTGGTGAACGAGTCGTTGAGAAAGTGGTAAATTTTTCCGTAAGCAAACCAGACGCTACCGATCTTGGCACTGAAACCGAACTCATCGACCCTCAGGTACAACTCGAAGGCTTAAAAGAAGGCAGTACCATTTCTGATAAGGTCACTATTTCCGTTAATCTGACGAACGTCTCCAAATCAGCAATTGTACGATTTCGAATCGACGACAAATCAATGAACACAAGCTCTAAGAAGCCATATTGTATGAATGGAAGTGCAAATGGAGTTTGTAAGGAATGGGATTCAAAATCTCTAAAAAACGGATCGTACACCCTTTATGCCACAATTAGCGGGTCAGGAATAAAGTCTAAAGTAATGTCCTATGATTTTAAGATAAATAACAAAGCCCCGATAGTAGTAAATACGGGATCATCAACACCTACTATTCCTATTGACGGCCAACCCGCCACTACAACTGGTACGGTCAAATTCAGCGCTCCACGCACTACAACACCAACTAGTCAAACGGTCACGTATGCCGTCGATAATAAGCCGGTAGAGACAACTACAAAATCCGCAACTGCGACGGTAGATACAACTAAACTGTCAAATGGCACACATACAGTGACAGCGTCAGTTGCATCGGTGAATGGCGAGAAGAAGACGTACCAAAGTACCATCGATGTTAATAACGGAAAGCTCGTGTCATCAAAAAGTTGGATGCAAAGAAACAAGGCGCTCGCTTTTATGCTCTTCTTGTTGCTTGCTTGTGTCTTTTTCGTAGGAATTGTGCTCGTGTATCGATTTGTACAGAATCGGAAATTAGAGCAAGAACATAACATATATAACAGTTACCAATATGTTCAACCTCAAGAGATGAGCACGTACCAACAAGCTGGAATCGCCGTATTCTTTGCGATGATAATTGGTCTTGTCCCACTTATGTCAAGAGGTACAAGTTTTGCTTCGGGCGGAAGAGGCTTTATTGAGGAAACAGAACTTATGGCATTAATTGATCCAAACGATCAATTAAGTGTAGGATTCGATAACGAAAGTAATATATCATTTGTACGATTTGGCGTAAATTCAACACCTACACCAACACCCACACCGACTCCTACTCCAACCCCAACTCCGACTCCTACGCCTACACCTAGTCCCACACCGACACCTGGCAATTCAGTGTTGGCGAACCCATTCATAGGTGGCTATATAGAAATGTGGGGAGATGTTCAGCCAGGTAATGTTCCGGCAGAATACGACATGTTGTTTCATGCATTCGCTAGCGTTGCCTATGACGGCACCGCAACGCTGAACAGTATTCCTGACCCTGCTGCAGTAAAACAGCAGTACGCGGCTCGGAATGCAGCTGGTAAGCCAACCATACTCTCTATTGGGGGTTATTTAGGCGCACAAGCAGGTATGACAAGCGATGCGCAGATTCAGGCATTTATTTCATCAGTTACTCCAATTATTGATGAATATGGCTTCGCTGGGATTGATTGGGATCTCGAATTTGATATTCCGGGTGGATTGAGCGGAACTGGTATGGCAGAAGCGAGCAGACAGCTTATCGCTAAGTATGGAGATGATTTTCTTATAACTGCAGCCCCTTTTGAGGGGATAGAAGAAGAATATATGGTGCTTGCGCGCTTACTTGGTGATGATCTCACCGCAATTGGCTATCAATTTTATAATATGCGTTCTCGAGTTACATCAGACATTATTAAAAACCAAATACAAAACTGGATAACAAATGCCGATATTGATCAGAATCAGTTTGCGATTGGTTTCTGTCAAGATCCTGGTGGAGGCCAAGCTACGGTAGATGAATCTGAAATGGCTCAGATGTACAGTGAAGTAGCACAAACGTATCCAAACCTACGGGGCACGTGGGTCTGGGGTATACACTATATAGACAACGTACGTGGCTTTAAATTCGCACCTGCTATGGCTGCAGTTGTAAGATAATTTATAGCTATTACGAAACTTATACGGTCAATAAATATCATACGTGTAAATCATCTATCAAACTATAATTAACAAGATATTTAAAATTAATATTGACATAATTTTATCTTATCCAAAATGTATTTGCTTATAACTAATATTGAAATGCATCAGATTATGTTAGTTGGAAACATATTAAGATATAACCTAATTAAAATATATTAATTTTAGATTTGAGTATTAAAACATTGTTGTTTGTGCTGGTAAGTTCGTTGGCATTGGTCGGTCCGATGCGTTTCCTGCTTCGTAATCGTCGACCCATATATTTCCACCCTGAGCGTGTATACCTGGCGCTCCGCCTGATGACAGCATATGACCAGTATTATCAACACAGTTCAGCACGGGAACGCCGTCGAGTAAGCCTATAAGCACATTTCCTCTTACTTGTAGCTCGATACGTTGTGTGCTGCCTGCACCTACTGCGCTACATTGATCGTACCAATGACCGTTTTCTGTTCCATCAGATCTGTACATACTTGCTATTCTTACACCATAACTAGTTAATTCGAATTTATACCAGTAGTAGTGACCCGCACCATCTGTCTGAGTTCGTACCGTAACTCCCGTTTGATCATGCCAAGCGTGCCAAGCCCCACTTGCGCTCACTGTAGCAGCAGCATACTGGTCAGCTTCAGTTGCTATATTCGCAACAACGACAGCCTCTCTATCGTCTCCATCAGTAGCACGTGCTGACCCACCATAGATGTTCAAAACACTGAATGCGGTACCATTTTGCTGATATGAATTGCAGTGTGGGCCACAACCTGGCAGCGCGGTAAAACCACAGGCTTCAGTTGTGTTACAACTATCGAAATTAGTACTGAAAGAACTGCCTCCTGGTGTTGGAGTTGGGGTGGGTGTCGGTGTGGGCGTTGGAGTAGGTGTCGGGGTAGGCGTAGGAGTAGGTGTTGGTGTAGGCTCTGGTTCTGGGGTCGGGGTGGTGCTTCCTTCTGTATAGTCTAACCTTACGTATACACGGCCATCCTCTTCCTGAATAACATAACCATCGCCTCTGACACCTACTTCCATTTCTTCAATAAATCCTAGGTTTGTTGCAATAGCTGATGAACCGAACTGAACGATACTCAATACACTCACCGATGCGAATAAGAACGCCGCTAACCCACCTGCAGCCTGCGTTTGGTAGGCTGTTTCTTGGGGCTGTACATATGTGTACGTATCTGCAAGATTATGCATCTGTTCCAGTTTGTACAAGCGGTACCGCTCAATTCCGAATCGAATTAAGAAGAATAATCCTACTGTAAAACCAAGAACTATAAATATAGTAAGTCCCAGATGTGACTTAAACCAACTTGATGAAGAGGTGACTGCGTCATTTCGTACTGATACATTACTTTGGAGAACTTCTTTCTCGCCATTATTCTTGTTGACGGTTGCAGTTATTTTTGCAGTACCGTTTGCATATTTAGAAGTGTCAATTGTTGTTGTTGGACTTTTTGCTGGCACCGTTGCAACAGGTTTGTCATTTACCTTATATGTAATGGTAGACGCATTTGTTGTACGCGTTGATGGCACTGTTGCCCGTACAATACCGCTTGCTTGTTGACCACCGGTTCCTATGACGACTGAAGGTGTCGAGCTCGCTGGCGCAGCAGTCTCAGGTGCCTTATTGTCCACGTTGATTTTATAACTTTTTGATATTGCTTGAGCGTCTGTTGCCGTTGCAATGATCGAAATGGTGTGAGTACCGTTTTTGACTGAATTTGAATCCCATTCACCACAAATTTCCTCACTCCCATGTACCATACAATGAGGTGTAGATTCATCTCTTCGTACAAGCCGGTCGTCTACATAAAAGTTTACTTTAGTTTTTGAGCTTCCTTTTACTACTGCTTTTATGGCTCTCGTACCCGAAATGGTCTCGTTGTTAGATAAGTTATCTACGGTCATTGTTAAAGTGACCTTTTGCGTATTTGGTGTGCTTGGTGAAGGTGAAGGAGTTGGAGTCGGTGTGGGCGTAGGAGTTGGGGTGGGTGTCGGTTCAGACTCAGACAGTGTAAATGATTTTGTTTGTTCTACCTGCTCTTGACCCTCAATTATACCAATAACCGAAAATGTGTGTTCGCCTTCAGCGTATCCGTTACCAAAAAAATCATATGTTCCACAATTGCTGCCGTTTCCAGCAACGAGACAATATGGTTCAGAGTCCTGCTCGCCAATTTTACTTCCATCGACGTAAAATTGAAATGTTACATTTTGGGTGTTACTAAGCACATTCGCTTCTATAGCTACCGGTGATGTAATGGTGGATCCGTTAGAAACGCCAGTGACACTGAACTCTAATTGGGCCTTAACACAATTACTACCGTCGTTTGTTGGCACACATTCCGTGTCATTCGTAGCAAGAATTTTGTCAACGAGTACTGCCCCGCCGTTTACTGAAAAATCAAAAGAGTTCTCGCCGGCATTTAAATACTCTACAATGGTACCGCTTTTGCCACTAACCCACTGCCATTCATTGCTAGAAGGTAGGGATAGCTCCATACAATCACTCTCATTGATACGCATATATGGTTGCGCATTGGTGTCTTGCTTTTTCGCGAGAATCCATATTGCATGATCACTCCCGACAGAGACAGATTGAGAGAGGCTTAATTGTGGGTAATCCCAACAACTACTAGACGACTGAGCGAGTAAAGGTGCGGCTGTAGCAATCATCGAGATGAACATCCCGGAAATAAACAAAAAGCTAAATAGTGCTTGGCTACCCCGTCCCGCAAGTCTTGCTCGAAACTTGCGATTACCCAAATGAAACATTACGCCCTCCGACTTATAGGGAGTATTATGCCACAAGCTTTATGCAAGAAGCAATCACATATAAGTCTTTCGAAAAAATACTCAAATTCTTCATTTGTTCCTCCAGCCCTCGTTAGGAGTTCAGGTACGTTCAGCAAAAAAATTTGTTAGTCTTTATTGCAAAGAAGTATTAAGCATTTAAAGATAACATTTAGTTTATAAACGAGCTGTCTCGTCAACATGTGTGTATTTTGACGGTGCCTTACTGTTTGCTGTAGTCGCGTCTAATTTATTAATGAACCTTGCTCGCACCTTGACCACGCGATACGTGTGTTAGGTGTAGGAGTTTTGCAGCAATTACTAAGTCGTAAGGTGCATCATCGTCATCTATTACATCTTTTAGTAGAATCTCTTCAAACGGGCCGATTTTTTCATGCAAGATGGTAGGCCTACGATATGTTTCTTGCCGTGTTCGTGTTTTTTCAAAATGTTCTGCAAGAGACCGAACTACTGAAGAAGCCGACATGATCGGCACAGGGTTTACGTCAAATGTATGGCTCTCCAGTGCTTCAGTAAAGAGAGGATGTGCATAAAAATTAGAGTCAATGACAGAAGGGATTATTAGTTTCCCCATCTCTTCATCTACACTAAGCCCCTCACCTGTCACGATACCAGAACGTATTTCTATACCATCTGTATATACGATGGGCTCCCCTGCAAGTGCGACGATATTTTCTTGGAAGTGCTTAAGATTCTGTTCTCCGCTCTCAACATCCAATCTAAAATTTCTATCGTCCCTATCTAGCCAGTTCACGCCAAGGGCTGAAAAAACAGCAAAATGTAGGAGTTTGTCGGATGAATTTTGACGAGCAAACTGCAGAACATCGCTTTTACTTTTTTCAGCAATATCGTATTTTTCTTTAATCCCTGGCACCATATCGAGTTCCTCGTCATAGATCATGTCTACTTGGGCAAGGTCTCCAACCTCACAAAAACTTTCTACTTGACCTTCAATGAACTCAATTGTTTCATCAAGAATATATTCTTTGTCTTTATCGCTCCATGAGTTTCTATTTACATACAAAAGCTCACGAAATGCAATGTTCGCTTCTGCATGTGCTTGCTGTGCTTGTTGCCAGGATGCTACCAAGTCTAAAAATTCAGGTTGTTCAAATAGTTGGAGTGACGCTAATTGCTGTTCTCTGTTCATGCAGAGTAGCGTAACGAATTAAACATAACAACGCAAGCATCCATCTATTATTACGAAACTGGATATACAGCCTTAATAATATCGAGTGCAAAAACATCTGCAACTGCTTCTACAGGGAGCCTATTGTAGGCGATGACATTTTTATCAATCATTTCTTGAAACCGAGCTTCGTCGTATCCGGCTGTTTCTAAGCAACTTCGGTAGCCTCCTCTGTTTGTATCCCAGAACTTAATTGCTTTTGTACTCGGTATTGCAAGCGGTAGACTATTTTTGTCGTGACTTGAATG
>JACCDN010581997.1_pt1 | contig 24754 bp, 23 predicted proteins | sample 7441691 | NCBI WGS metagenome assembly JACCDN01 (sample SAMN15323439, study PRJNA562643) | freshwater metagenome | isolation source: river surface water | place: USA:Blue River Watershed | collected 2017-08-16 | reverse complement strand
TGCAGAGGCATGATCACATTCGCAAAGCCGACGAACAATGGCGTTGCAAACATCAGCAACATGATTGTGCCGTGCATTGTAAATACCTGGTTGTACTGCTCATTGGAGATGAACTGCATCCCTGGACGGGTGAGCTCGAAGCGAAGAATCAGCGCAAGAATTCCACCAATGAGAAACCATGCGAAAGAAGTCATCAGGTAGAGATAGCCGATGGTCTTATGGTCGGTTGAGGTTACCCACTTGACGAAGTTCTTGCCCTTAGAAGCCGGAGCTACTCCAGGAGTTGGTGCAATCGTTGGTCGCTCTGCATATGTTGTCATGCTGCACTCGCCTTCAATGTCTCTAGATACTTCTGATAATCAGCCTTCGATACAACCTTGAGTGTGAAGATCATCTGGGCGTGGTTGCGACCGCAGAGAATGTTGCATCGACCAGGAAATTCACCGATCTTATTTGCAGTAAATTCGAGATGGTTTGTCACACCTGGAAGGTTCTGCATCTGAATCATGAATGCTGGAATCCAGAATCCATGAACCACATCGCTTGCGGTAATTGTGTAACGCACTCGCTCACCGACTGGAACAACGAGTGTTGGTGGCTTGTCAGGAGTTCCGGTAACAACGGCCTTCTCCCCTGCCTCTGGGTAACCAAATTGCCATGACCACTGGATTGCATTGACGGTAATTTCGTGTTCAACATTTGGAGACTTCGCGACAATCTCATTCTCCTTCACTGCAGTGAAGTAGAAGAGAACTGCGATGATGATGAATGGAATAACTGTGTAGACAATTTCGACAGGAACGTTGTATTGAGTCTGCTTCGGGAACTCTCCCTTTGAAGGCTTCGCGCGATGGAAGATTGCAGGCCATAAAATCAAAATAAGGGTGATGACTCCGACGACACCGGCTGCGATCCATGCGCCTTGCCAGAGTGAGAGCGAGATGTCATTAACGCTTGAGACACCTTCCGGAAAGCCGAGGCCAGAAACTTTTGAACATCCAGATAGGGCTAAAGCTAAAGGTGTAAGAACCAGCCCCAAGCGCAATGAGCGCGATTTTCTCTTTGGAAGCGACATAGGCTAAGGATAGTGGCGAGGAGAGAAGTTCTGAGCAGGTGCGAGTAGCCTTCCTCGGGTGGTTCGTGTCACAGGAAATTTCACATCCGAAGCGCCGCTTTCCCAAGTGGTCTCCGATGCCATCGCCGCTGCCCTAGAGGCAGGATGGGCAGATCCTAAGAAACTCTCCCAGGCTTCGGTACGAGCAAAAATCTTGCAGAATCAGGCCCTGGAATCGATCGCCGACCGTTTGGCTATGCGCAGCGATGAAATTGAAGTTCTCGGCGAAGGTGAGCTCGCGACCTATCTCTGCATCGCCGGTTTTCTCGATTCAGAACAGACTTTGGCAGTCGGCGCTACTGACCGGGGCAAGATTCGTGCCTTCACTCGAACCCACAGCAACCACGTGGTTATTCCTGTCGACGATAAGGGCGCACTTCAGTCAGAACACATTCCTAGTAATTCACTCTTGACCCTGCAGGTTGCCAATGGCGAAACCGGCATCACTCAAGATGTACAAGAACTTTCATCCAGCGCAAAGCTTGTTGTACTTGATGCAACGCATAGCGCACCTCGTACAGCTCTTGGAGATCGTTGGGATGGCGCGATCTTCTCGGCACAAAGTTGGGGCGGTCCATCAGGACTAGCTTTTATGGCAATTAGAAATGCATCAAAGTGGCGTTATCCCCTGCCACACATTGCACCGATTAGAACACCCGGCGGTTACTCGGTTCCACTCTTGCTTGGTGCTGCAGTTGCACTTGAAAACTTTCGTGAAGATACGACGAAAATCACTGCACTCAATCACTATCTGCGTAAGAGAATTTCAGAAGGTATTGCCGGAGCATTTGTGGTCGGCGATAGTGGCTCATCGCTTCCACATCTAGCAACCGTTGTCATTCCAGGTGGAATCAGTGAGATGTTCATCCGCGAATTAGAAGCATCTTCAATCTCTATCGATGCTGGCTCTGCTTGTTCGCCGATAGATCTGACCCCGAGCCATGTTCTGGCTGCAATGGGTCTTCCTACAGAGGGATCAATTCGACTTACCCTGCGCCAAGAACATAGCGAGGAAGATATTGATGCCCTTGTTAACGCATTAATTAAAGTGCGCAGCGACCTCTAGGCGGGCAGCGTTTCCATAGGCTGCTTCAAAGCGATCGAGAAATTCTGCCGGAGTAAATGAGTACTCCTGGGTTCCCATCGTCTCAATGACGTAGGTTGCCAAGAGGGAGCCAATCTGAGCACAACGTTCATGTGAGAGCCCCCATGCAAGCCCTGCAACAAAACCACTTCTAAATGAATCACCCACACCTGTTGGATCAATCTTTGCCTTCTCTTGCGGACAGGTCACGGCAATTGTCTGCGTGCCACGACCTTCAACTCGCGACCCGGCAGCACCGAGCGTTACGACGCGATACTTCACTCGATCCAAAATTTCATCATCGCTCCAACCCGTCTTCTGGATTGCTAGCGCTAATTCATATTCATTGAGGAAGAGGTAGGTCGCACCATCGATCAATGTTTTGATTTCGTCTCCCGAAAGGCGAGCCATTTGCTGTGACGGATCTGCTAGGACAGGAATTCCCTTTGCAAGCGCTACCTGGGTATGGCGCAACATGGCAGCTGGATCATCTGGAGAGACAACGAGAAGATCGAGAGTTCCTTCTTTATCCATAATTGGCTGTAGTTCAATATCGCGAGCTTCAGACATCGCACCTGGGAAGAATGATGCAAATTGATTATGTTCAGAGTCGGTTGTCACTGTGAAAAGCGCTGTAAATTGTGTTGTGGAGACGAGTGCGTGTGAAGTATCTACTCCGTGGCGAGTAAGCCAAGCGTTGTAATCCGGCCAATCCTTACCTACTGCTGCAATCAGAAGAGGTTTCTGTCCCAACATGCCTAGACCGAAACAAATATTTGCTGCACATCCTCCGCGACGAACTTCTAAACCGTCAACTAAGAATGAGAGCGAGATTTTCTCAAGCGAACCGACAACAACCGAGTCAGAGAACTTGCCCGGAAAAGTCATGATGTGGTCGCGACCGACCGATCCTGCGACGCCTATCTTCATAGGGCGAGAATCTACAGTTATTAGATGTAAATGTGGGGATTAGTTGAAAGAATCACCGCAGGCACATGAGCCTTGCGCATTTGGATTATCAATCGTAAAGCCCTGCTTTTCGATAGTGTCAACGAAATCAATTGTTGCACCCATCAAATATGGATCGCTGAGCTTGCCAGTGACAACCTTGACCTCACCGAACATACGAACAACATCGCCTTCAAGTTCGCGATTGTCGAAGAAGAGTTGGTAGCGAAGACCTGAACATCCACCTGGCTGAACCTCAACGCGAAGATAGAGATCGTCGGCACCTTCTTGAGCCAAGAGAGCTGCAACTTTTGCTGCTGCCCCATCGGTGAGTGAGATGCTGGTTGTGGTCGCTGTGGTGTCCTGTGTTGTCATAGGGAAAGAGTACCCGCGCCACTTCGCATCTGCGACTTTTATAGGCGAGAATAGAGACATGTCATCTTCTACAGTCACCAATCTCCTCCTTCTGGGAGCGGGATCCGACCCACTCTCTGAGCGAGGTGTGACCTGTGCCGGTGACGTTCCTGCCGCAAGCGATCCGGATTTAGTCGAAAGAGCCAGGATCGCACGCGCAGCCCTTGGAGATCGTGCCATCGTTTTAGGCCATCACTATCAGCGAGATGAAGTTATCGAATTTGCCGACATCACCGGTGACTCATTTAAGTTGGCTCAAGCTGCCCAGGCACAGAGCTCTGCAGAGTTTGTCATCTTCTGTGGAGTGCACTTCATGGCAGAAAGTGCCGACATCTTGACCAGCGACCGCCAGAAAGTAATTCTTCCTGATCTCGCTGCTGGTTGCTCGATGGCGGATATGGCAACTGCTGCACAAGTAGATGAGTGTTGGAAAGCATTAACGTCACTTGGGATTGCCGAGAAGACAATTCCTGTGACTTATATGAATTCATCTGCAGCAATTAAATCTTTTACCGGCGAACATGGCGGAACTGTCTGCACATCTTCAAATGCAAAGTCAGCGATGACATGGGCATTTACGCAAGGCGAGAAAATTCTCTTCCTCCCCGATCAACACCTTGGTAGAAATACTGCAGTAAAAGATTTAGGACTTTCCCTCGATGATTGCGTCCTATGGAACCCGTGGAAGCCAATGGGTGGTTTAACCGAAGAGCAGATTAGAAATGCAAAGGTAATTCTCTGGCGTGGACATTGTTCGGTCCATGGTCGCTTCTCCAAGGAATCCATCGATGACGTTCGCAGCAGAATTCCGGATGTGAAGATCTTGGTCCACCCTGAATGCACACATGATGTCGTCACACATGCAGATGTCGTGGGAAGCACTGAGTTCATTATTAAGACGATTGAAGCGGCACCCTCTGGAAGTGCCTGGGCAATCGGCACTGAATTTAACCTTGTCTCACGCCTTGCCAAGGCTCACCCAGATAAAAAAATTGTCTTCCTCGATAAGACGCTCTGTTACTGCTCGACCATGAATCGCATCGATCTCCCCCATCTTGTCTGGGCGATGGAATCCTTAGTCGCTGGCCACGTGGTCAATCAGATCACCGTTGACGCCACGGTAAAGAAATTCTCTCAACTAGCACTTGAACGAATGCTCGCTCTATAGTCCACCCATGAGCAACGAGTCATCGCCACAGAAAAAGGGACGTCCGACGCCAAAGCGTAAGGATGCAGAATCTGCCCGCAAAGTTTCATCTTTAGCTCCAGCACATTCCAAGGAAGAGAAGGCGCGTCAAAAGTCAGCAGCTCGCGCTGCACGAATGGCACAACGCGCTGCATATCTTCGTGGTGATGAAAGCGCTCTACCACTGCGCGATAAAGGTCCTGTAAAGAAGTTTGTTCGCAACTACGTTGATTCACGTCGCTCCATCGGTGAGTACTTCCTTCCGATCATTGGCGTAGTTCTAATCATCTCTCTCATCCCTGTCGCCGCTGCTGCAGTAATTGGCGTTGCGCTCATGTACTCAGTGCTCTTCGCATCTGTGATCGATGGAATCTTCCTAACTCGTCGCATCAAGCGCGAAGTGTCAGCGCGCTTCCCATCTGAGTCAGTCAAGGGTCTAGGTATGTACGGCTGGCTCCGTTCGACACAGATGCGCCGTATGCGTGCGCCAAAGCCTGGCGTGGCAGTCGGAGAAAAGTTCTAACTACCCATTAGGGTACGAATACAACTTAATAATTAGTTCTCTTGTAGGGGAAGTTCGGTGTAAATCCGACGCTGACCCGCAACCGTAAGAGCATTACCGCTCAAAGTCGGATTACCTACATAAGAGCTTTGACCAACACCCGCCGAGGTTTGCGGGGCGTAGTCTTAAGATAAGCGTGCATTCGCATCTCTATGAGCTACCCCTGTGAGACTCTCAATTACTGAGGAGCTCCAGATATGAAGAAGACATTCGCAGCGATGGCAATCATCGCAATTGCAATCACAACAATCACCCCCGCACAGGCTGCCGATACCGGCTATCGCTACTGGGGATATTTCCAAGCAGCCCCAAAGGCCACAGCATGGACACCAGCTATGACAGGACCAACTGTTGACGTAGCTGACGGTGCTGTTGAAGGTTGGGCATTTACATTTTCAAGTGAAGCAGTCCCTGATGCTTCAGCACCTTCTGTCTTACCTGATTTTCAAGCAATCTGCGGAAAGACTCGTCCGGTTGTCGGTAAGAAGCGTATTGGTATCGTGATTGATTTCGGTCCGGCATACCTTGCACCAACTGGCGAGAAGCCGCTTAAGACAGTTAAGCGATGCGTTGTCATCGATAAGAAAGCACAAGGCATCGATGTTCTTGGCAAAGTTGTTCGCGTTCGCGCCGATAAATCAGGTCTGATCTGTGGACTTATCGGATATCCGCGCAAAGAGTGTGGAGTTGAGATCCCAACACCTGCAGAGCTTGCTAAAAAGTAAACGGAATTCAGTAACGTCTCATGAGTAAGACATTCCACCCACTGACGTGGTGGTTGGGCGCGATCGCGACAGCGATAGCGGTCTCACTGACCCACAACATCGTCTTCAATCTGACGGTAGTGGGTGGAATGTCTCTCATTGTCTATCTCTCAACAAAGTCAGCCGTTGACCGCACCCCGTGGTCTGGAGGGTTATGGTTTGCCCTCAAGATTGCAGCCATCATCATTGTTATTCGCACCTTCATCGGAATTGCTATTGGTGTTCCAGTTCCCGGAAATACTCTCTTTGAACTTCCGATCCTCTATCTTCCCGAGTGGATGGCAGGAATTCGTATTGGTGGTGCAATCACCCAAGAGCGCTTGGTCTTTGCCCTCACCGAAGGAGTTCAGATTGCAACTCTCATCTGCATTTTCGCTGCCGCTACTTCATTAACTTCCCCCCATCGTCTCCTGCGACAGATGCCAGTCTTTATCTACGAGTTTGGCGTTGCGCTAGTGATTGCAACCTCGGTTCTCCCTCAGTTGGTCTCTAGCGCAAAACGGATCAAGACTGCACAACGTATGCGCGGAATTCACCGAAGCAGTTGGTCAGGTGTGGCCCTCCCACTATTGGAAGAATCTCTCGCTCGATCACTTGATTTAGCAGCAGCTATGGATTCGCGTGGTTACGGATTCTCTCGCCGCCGATCTCGTTATCGCAAAGAGCAGCTACTCATTCAAGATTTCACTGTTATTGGGACATCCTTCCTACTCATTCCGTTATCGATGGTGATATTTCTATGATCTCCTTTAATAACGTCTCACTTATTTATCCCCATTCACTTCGCACCGTATTTGAAGATCTCTCCTTTACTATCGATGAAGGTGAGATGGTGCTCGTCATTGGCGCAACCGGCTCAGGTAAATCATCACTGCTGCGACTAATCAACGGCCTGGTCCCCCATCACACTGGTGGAATCTTGGCCGGTGACATAACAGTCGATGGAATCTCCACATCACTTACTAAACCTGGAGGTTTGGCTCACCTCATCGGAATCGTCGGACAGAATCCGGCGCACGGTTTCGTTACCGATACCGTTGAAGAAGAGCTTGTATTTGGAATGGAGGCTCTCAATTTCGCGCCTGATGTAATGCGCAAACGAGTTGAGGAAGTTCTTGATCTTCTTTCGCTTGCCCATCTCCGCAATCGATCTATCTCAACCTTAAGTGGTGGCGAACAGCAGCGAGTGGCTATTGGCAGTGCGCTTGTGATGCATCCAAAGGTTCTAGTGCTTGATGAACCAACATCGGCGTTAGATCCCATCGCCGCAGAAGAAGTTCTCTCCATCTTAAATCGACTAGTTCACGATTTAGCGCTGACTGTTGTTATCTCAGAACATAAACTTGAGCGCGTCATTGGTTTTGCCGACCGCATCATCTCTATCTCTGCAGACGGCAAAGCCGAGATCGATATTCCAGAAGAGATATTAAAGAAATCTGAGCTTGCTCCTCCGATTGTCCATCTTGCCCGTGCACTCAATCTTGATTCAGTAGGAACAAGTGTCCGAGAAGTCAGACGCATGACTACACACTTGCGAGATTTCACCCCACTGATCGCTGATGAAGGTGCGCAGGATTCGCAGACGGTAGTCTCTGTACAGAAACTCTCCCATCGCTACGGTGAGAAAGTCGCACTGCGTGATATCTCACTTGATTTTAAGTCAGGTGAGATATCGGCTGTCATGGGGCGAAATGGTGCGGGAAAGAGCACGCTCTTTAAATCAATCGTGGGATTTCATCAATCAGATTCTGGAACAGTCAATGTCCTCGGCAAGAATCCACTTCTCTTACAGGGGCGAGATCGACTGTCGACGATTGGATATATTCCGCAAGAACCAAGTGATCTACTTATTCATCCTTCTGTGAAACTTGAGTGCCAGGCTAGCGATCGTGACAATGGCCTAGAATCAGGCTCTACCTTCGCCTTTCTCTCCCGCCTCATACCCACGATAAATCCTGAGGCGCACCCTCGCGATTTATCTGAAGGTCAGAGACTTTCGCTAGTTCTCGCTCTTATTCTCTGCGGCGAACCAGATGTCTTGATCATGGATGAACCAACGAGAGGTTTGGATTACCAGGCAAAGGCAACCCTGGTCGATACCTTGATCTCGTATGCACGTAATCTCGGCAAGTGCGTCCTCATTGCAACCCACGATGTTGAACTTGTGGCAGAGGTTGCCGATCGCGTTGTCTTTATTGCAGATGGCGATGTTGTCGCAGATGGTTCTACACTCGATGTACTTCTCTCATCTCCCGCCTTCGCTCCACAAGTTGCAAAGGTGATGTCTCCAGCACCTTGGCTCACCGTTAAAGATGCGCTCCGCGGAATCTCACTCAGCGAGGATTCCAGTCAGTGAAGAGAACTGCAGATATCTACCGACTGTCACGACAGTCACGCATCGTTCTAGCTGCGACTTCACTGATTGCACTTGCTGGCTTTCTCTGGCCATTTTTCTATAACGGAAATCTCCACTGGATATTTGTCATCGCAATTGCAGCTTCAGCCTTTCTTCTCATCTCCGAGATTGGTATCGGATCAATTGATGCGAAATCGATTGCGCTCCTAGGAGTAATGAGTGCATTTATAACTCTTCTACGTCCTTTAGGTGCTGGTGCTGCCGGCTTGGAACCGATCTGGTTTGCATTAATTGTTGCAGCGCGAGTATTCGGTCCATCATGGGGCTTTCTCTTGGGTGTTACCTCAATGACAACATCGGCTCTTCTCACCGGCGGCGTTGGACCCTGGCTGTCTTATCAAGTCTTTGCAGCTGGATGGATCGGTCTCATTGCGGGCGCACTTCCTCAGAAAATCTTCGGCCGTTTAATCAGAGGTACCACCGAGAAGATCCTGCTCATCATCGTTGGAATTCTCGCTTCGCTCATCTTTGGCTTACTGATGGATCTGCAGTTTTGGCCATGGGTGCTTGGATCAAGTACTGAACTTTCTTACATTCCAGGAGGCGCATTGGACGAGAATCTCTCCCGATTTATCGCATTTCACTTTGCATCATCGATGGCGTGGGATATTCCGCGCGCGATTCTCACATCTGTGTTGATTGCACTGACAGCAACACCATTCTTACGCGCATTGCGCAGAACGTATTTCAAGGCAGCGTTCATGACCCCAATTGAATTCCGTGAAGCAATACCCTCTAAGAACTAGCGAACGTGTGAGGGTACGAAAGGCAACTCAACGATTGTCGCAGTTGATTGGCGACCGCGAATATCGATAGAGACTTGATCGCCGATCGTCAGGGCTGTGTCAATAAGAGCTAGTGCGATACCAACGCGCAACGACGGCGAGAAGGTTCCACTAGTTACGGTTCCGACCAATTCGCCCTGTGAGTTCTTAATCTCCATACCTGCGCGGGGAATTCCACGATCGTTCGATTTAAGGCCGCGCATGCGGCGAGCAGCGCCAGCGCTCTTCTGCGCTTCAAGTACATCGCTTCCGTGAAATGGCCCCTTCTTCCAGCCGATAGCCCAGGTAGCACTTGCTTGCACTGGTGAAATTTCAAGAGAGAGTTCGTGGCCGTGAAGTGGATATCCCATCTCTGTTCGCAACGTATCGCGTGCACCCAATCCACAGATCAGCCCACCTGCATCTGCAACTGCTGCGGCACATAGATCCCATACTTTCTCAACATCCCCACGTTCTGGAATTAATTCGAAACCTTGCTCGCCTGTATAACCAGTTCGACATGCAATGACATCTGCATCGCCGGTGCGAACATGAGAGAAGGCCATGTAATCCATCTCTGGTTCAACCCCTAATGTGCGAAGCACTTGTGCAGCGAGTGGTCCCTGTAGAGCGATTACTCCAAAGTCCTCGTGAAGATTTGTAATCTCGATTCCCGCAGGTGCGCTCTCTTTCAGTACTCGAACAACGTCAGTTGTATTTGATGCATTTGGAACTAGAAATAAGTCGGTAGAGCTATTGCGGTAGACGATAAGGTCATCGATCACGCCGCCATCTTTATTACAGAGCAAGGTGTATTGAGCCTGTCCATCTGCAATTCGATTGAGATCATTGGTGAAGACTCCGTTAAGAAATGCCAACGCACCTTCCCCACTCACGCGAGCTTTACCGAGGTGTGAGACATCAAAGAGACCTACACGTTCACGGACAGCACCGTGTTCGGCGAGTACACCAGCCCCTGGGTACTCAATCGGCATCAACCAACCACCAAAATCAGCCATCTTGGCTTCAAGGGCGAGGTGGCGGCTATGCAAAGGTGAATTTTTCATCCCATCAACCTACACTTACGGCGCTAGGAACAGGCAGTTGGCACCTCCGATACTCTCGAAAGGCTCGTGTGAATGACCACACTATCTCTTACCTCCTCACTCAAAGATGACATCTTGGTCGTTGGCCTTGCTCAAGGTCCAGCGCAACGTAAGGGAGGAAAGCCTTCACTTGTTATCGAATCTGGTGATCTTGCATTGGATGCAAAGAGTCTCGAAGAGATTTTGGCCGACATGGGCGCAACCGGTAAGAGCGATGAAGTCATCAAGATTCCTGGCAACTCAGTTCGCCTTCTTATCTTCACAGGTTTAGGTAAGGCATCTTCTGCCTACGATCACGAAGTATTGCGCCGAGCAGCAGGTGCTGCAGCGCGTACTTTGACCAACCAAAAGTCTGCAACTTTTGCACTGCCTGCCAAAGATCTCGCAGGAGTCTCTGCAGTTGCTCAAGGAGCTGCACTTGGCGCCTATCTCTTCAATGAATTTCGTAGCGATGAAATCGTCACGAGTAACTCATCCCTTGCTGCAGCCAAGATTTACACACCACATGCTGCTAGGGCAGATTTTAAAGATGCTGTTGTTGAAGCATCGGTAATTGCGCAATACACATTTCTTACCCGCGATCTCATTAACACTCCCCCAAGCCATCTCAATCCAGCATCATTTGCTGAGCGAATGACAGCAGAAGTCAAAGCTGCTGGCGGAGCCCGTGCGGGTCTAACAATTACAGTGATGACAGAGACTGCTCTCAAGAGCAAGGGTTACGGCGGAATTACAGCTGTCGGACAAGGATCTGCTAACCCTCCACGTCTAGTGCGCATCTCTTACACACCAACCGGAAAAGTTAAGCCAGCAAAGCGTTATGCATTTGTTGGCAAGGGAATTACATTCGATAGCGGCGGTCTCGCACTCAAGCCGGCACTTGGCATGGAGGCGATGAAATCGGATATGAGCGGTGCTGCTGCGGTCTGCGCATCAGTTCTTGCAATTGCAGCTCTCAAGCTTCCTGTTGCAATCGATGCATGGGCACCGCTAGCCGAAAATATGGTCAGCGACAATGCAACCCGTCCAAGTGACATCATCACAATTTATGGTGGCAAGACTGTTGAAGTTCTCAATCCAGATGCAGAAGGTCGACTCGTTCTCGCTGATGCACTTCAACGTGCACAAGAAGAAAAGAATCTCGATGCAATCTTTGATATCGCAACTCTTACCGGTGCACAGGTTGTCGCACTCGGAACTCGTACCTCTGCAGTGATGACAAATAATGAAGCTCTCTCATCTGCCTTCCTTGCAATCACTCAGACAACGGGCGAACAGTTCTGGCCGATGCCACTTCCAACCGAGCTTCGCGCATCTCTTGATTCACCAGTTGCAGATCTTGCAAATATCGGTGATCGCATGGGTGGCATGCTCGTTGCTGGAATCTTCCTCAAAGAGTTTGTCTCCGATCAACTTCCATGGCTCCACTTGGATATTGCAGGTCCTGCCTATAACGATCGCAGCGCCCACGGCTATACCCCAGTTGGTGGAACCGGAATCGGAGTCAGATCACTGGTTGCTGCCGCCAAGGCCCAGATCTAACTCCTGCTCCCCGCAGCTGGCGTTATCTGCCTCTCATTATGTGATCTATCGCCGAGGCCAGTTAGTCATTGAGGGGCCAGACTGGCAAGATATGGGTATAGGCCTTGCGGTCGTGTGAGCAAAGGAGTCAATCTCTTGTCTAGCGTAGATCTCGTAGTACTCGGTGGTGGAAGCGGCGGTTATGCAGCTGCACTGCGCGGCGCCCAACTCGGACTCTCTGTTGTACTGATCGAAGCTGACAAGGTTGGTGGAACATGTCTCCATCGCGGTTGTATCCCAACCAAGGCTCTCCTTCACGCAGGTGAAGTTGCAGATACCGCTCGTGATTCTTCACACTTTGGCGTTAACACCACATTGAATTCGATCGATATGAATGGTGTTAATACATATAAAGATGGAGTGATCTCTAAACTCTATAAAGGTCTACAAGGTCTCGTTAAATCTCGCGGCATCACAGTTGTCGAAGGTCATGGAAAGCTTGTCTCTCGCGACACCGTTGAAGTCAATGGAACCCGCTACACAGGAAAGAACATCATCTTGGCAACGGGCTCTTACGCCAAGACTCTCCCTGGACTAGAAATTGATGGAAAGCGCGTCATCACTTCAGATCATGGAACAAAACTTGATTACATTCCAAAGAGCGTCATCGTCCTTGGTGGCGGAGTCATTGGTTGTGAGTTTGCCTCTGTCTGGAAGTCATTCGGCGCAGAAGTAACAATCATCGAAGGTCTTCCACATCTGATTGCACTCGAGGATGAATCTTCATCAAAGCTCCTCGAGCGCGCATACCGTAAGCGTGGAATTAACTTTGAACTTGGAGTCCGCTTCAAGTCACATACAGTCACAGCAGATGGCGTCACTGTAGAGCTCGAAGATGGACGCACATTTAGCGCAGAGCTTCTTCTTGTCTCAGTCGGTCGTGGTCCAGTGTCAGCAAATCTTGGATATGAAGAGCAAGGCATCACCATGGACCGTGGCTATGTCATCGTCGATAACAAGTGCCGCACCAACGTTCCTGGAATCTGGGCTGTCGGCGATTTGATCCCTACTCTTCAGCTGGCGCACGTTGGCTTCCAAGAAGGAATCCTTGTCGCAGAAGAGATCGCCGGTCTTAACCCTCGCCCAATTAATTACGATGGCGTCCCTCGCGTTACATATTCTGAGCCAGAGGTTGCATCTGTTGGACTTACAACTGCTCAGGCAAAAGAGCGTGGCCACGATGTCGTTGAACTCAATTACGACCTAGCTGGAAACGGTAAGGCGCAGATTCTTGGAACCTCAGGATCTATCAAGCTGGTCTCTCAAAAGAACGGTCCCGTTCTTGGAATTCACATGGTCGGTTCTCGCGTTGGCGAACTTCTTGCCGAAGCACAATTGATCTTTAACTGGGAAGCAACTGCAGATGATGTTGCTCCGCTCATTCATGCACATCCAACAATGTCTGAAGCTATGGGCGAAGCGCACATGGCTCTAGCCGGCAAACCGCTTCACGCACACGGATAAGGGAGATCACCAATGACATTCTCTGTAAAGATGCCAGCACTTGGCGAGAGCGTAAGCGAAGGAACTGTCACACGTTGGCTTAAGGCCGAAGGTGATCACATCAATGTTGACGAACCACTCCTTGAAGTATCAACTGACAAGGTAGATACCGAGATCCCTTCTCCAGTCTCTGGAACACTCTCAAAGATTCTTGTTCAGGTAGATGCAACTGTTCCAGTCGGAGCAGATCTTGCAATTATCGAAGACGGTGCAGCAGCACCTGCTCCAGTTGCAGCACCTGTTGCAGCAGCTCCTATCGTAGAAACACCAGCTCCAGTTGCAGCAGCTCCTGTCGTAGAAACACCAGCAGCACCTGCAGCTCCAGCAGGAGCGGGAACCATTATTACGATGCCAGCCCTCGGCGAAAGCGTCAGCGAAGGAACTGTTACTCGTTGGCTAAAGAATGTCGGAGATAGCGTTGCAGTTGATGAAGCCCTTCTTGAAGTTTCAACTGACAAGGTTGATACAGAGATTCCTTCACCAGTTGCTGGAACACTTATTGCCATCGATGTCGCAGTTGATTCAACCGTTCCTGTCGGTGCACGCCTTGCAGTGATTGGAACAGCCGGAGCGACGCCTGCACCTGCTGCTCCTGCTGCTCCTGCCCCAGCTGCACCAATTGCCGTTACTCCCCCACCAGCAGCTCCCGTAGTTGCAGCCCCAGTTGTAGCTACCCCTGCCCCAGTTGCAGCACCGGTAGTTGCAGCACCTGCTGCGCCAGTTGCTCAACCACAAGATTCATATGTCACTCCAATTGTGCGCAAGCTTGCTTCAGATCTTGGAGTCAACTTGGCGACAGTCAAGGGCACCGGAATCGGTGGACGTATTCGTCGCGAAGATGTTGAGGCAGCTGCCAAGCCGGTAGCCGTTGCACCATCTGCTCCTGCTGCACCATCTGCTCCTCGCGCAGCTGCTCCTGTTACCGCTTCACCACTTCGCGGAACAACAGTCACTATGTCTCGACTACGTAAAGTTATTGCAGCGCGCATGGTCGAATCGCTTGCAGTCTCTGCTCAGCTCACAACTGTGATTGAAGTAGATGTAACTAAGATTGCTCGCCTACGCGATCGCGCAAAGGCATCTTTCGAAGCGCGCGAAGGTGTGAAGCTCTCATTCCTTCCATTCTTCTCTGTTGCTGTATGTGAAGCGCTTAAGCAACACCCAGTTCTTAACTCTTCAGTCGAGGGTGATCAGATCATCTATCACGGCGCAGAGCACCTTGGTATTGCTGTCGATACAGAGCGCGGTCTCCTTGTTCCTGTCATCGCAAATGCTGGTGACCTCAACATGGGTGGAGTTGCACGAAAGATTGCAGATCTTGCAGCCCGTACCCGTGATAACAAGGTCAACCCAGATGAACTCAGCGGTGGAACATTTACAATCACCAATACCGGTTCACGTGGAGCGCTCTTTGATACACCAATCATCAATCAGCCACAGGTAGCAATCTTGGGTCTTGGCGCAGTTGTTAAGCGTCCAATGGTTGTCCGTGGTGAAGATGGTGGAGAGACAATTGCGATTCGCTCGATGGTCTATCTCGGTCTCTCTTACGATCACCGCGTTGTTGATGGAGCAGATGCAGCTCGCTTCCTTGTCACTCTTAAGGATCGCTTAGAAGGCGGATCATTCGAATCTGATCTAGGACTCTAATGTCAGCTCTTCCTCAGCGCATTGCCATTACCGGCGCATCTGGTCTTATAGGAAGCGCTCTTGTCGGTCACCTCAAGAGCGAGGGACATACAGTCCAACGTCTTGTTCGTCGCCTTCCGGTCTCCCCCGATGAAATTCAGTGGGATCCGACAACAGGTTACGTAGATACAGAGGCCCTTGCTGGTGTCGATGCAGTCATTCACCTTGCAGGAGTCGGCGTTGGCGATAAGCGCTGGAGCAAGAAGTACAAGGCGGCAATTCTTAACTCGCGTCTCCTTGGAACTGAAGCGATTGCAAAAGCTGTTGCTGAGGTAAAGCCACAAGTATTTATCAGCGCTAGCGCAATCGGTTGGTATGGAGAGTCTGGAAACCGTGCCGTCGTTGAAAGTGATCGCGCTGGCGATGATTTTCTTGCCGCAGTCTGCCGCGAGTGGGAAGGTGCAGCAGATCTGGCAACAGGAGTACGCACCGTAAAACTACGTACCGGTCTCGTTCTAGATCCAACTGGTGGCGCACTTGGAAAGATGTTGCCGCTCTTTAGATTTGGCCTTGGTGGAAAACTTGGTTCAGGTAAGCAGTGGTGGTCATGGATCACGCTGCACGATGTAATTCGCGCGATTACCTTTTCATTAGAAAATCCCATCGAAGGTCCAATCAACCTCACTTCCCCAAATCCTGTGACGAACCAGGAATTCACGGCAGCTCTTGCTCGCGCGTTGCATCGTCCAGCGCTCTTTCCTGCCCCTGCCATTGCGCTCAAGATTGTTCTCGGTGGATTCTCTTCTGAAGTACTGGGTTCCAAGAAAGTCATTCCACAGAAACTTATCGATGCTGGATTTACCTGGGATTACCCACACGTGACTTCAGCACTTGATGCGCTTATAGAGAATTAATTAACTCAAGGGCTGCAAGCCGCCCTGATGCAAGTGCTCCATTTTGTGACGGCGCACTTAAGTAATCGCCCGCTCTATAAATTCCTGGTGACACTTGTAGCGATTGCGCATGTGATTTACCCGGCGCAAAGAGTGGCAACGAATTCTTAATGTCGTATTTGGCAACAAGCTCCCACTCGGCGGTATCGGTCTGCCACATCAAAGCAAGATGGCGTCGCACTTCGGACTCGGAAGCATGACCGATTGTCGTGCTAGAGAAGAGTGTTCTGCCGGCGGGTGCACACCCGGGAATGAGTTGCGAGAGGGCAAGAGAGTTAACGATCGGTCCCCTTGCTAACCCATCAACACGTAACGCTGCATCAAAAGAATGATCATCTGATGTCGAGTGATACCACGTCGTGCATCCAACATCCTGTCCAACATCTTCAATATCAAGAAGCTGGGCGGCAGTTGTTTGGTCGGTTGCAATGATGATGGCACGTGCTGAAATTTCACCAATTGATGTAGTCAGCATCCCGGCTGAGATTGCGTTGACTTGAACTCCGGACTCCACCTTTCCTACTCGCGCTGCCAGTGCTTGTGTGAGAACTCCAGCTCCTAGTGAAGGAAGTCCCGGTGCCCCACTGATGAAGCTATTAATTATTTCTCTACCTGCGATTGCATCGACTCGTGATGGATCAGCTAGAAATACACCGGTAAGGAAGGGCTTGAGAACTCTTGTGTAGAGCTTTCCGCAGCCAGCGCTGACCAATTCGCTTTCAACGTTGGAATTTTGAGAGGATTTCTTAGAAAGGTACTTCAGGAATGCGAGCTTTTCAAGAATAGTTCCAGATTTGGTATTGAAGGCAGAGAGTAAATACTTACGCGGATCCCCTAGTCGGACAACCGAGCCATCGAGTGCGATATCAACACATCGTGGTGCGGATACGAAATCAATCGCACCGACGATATTGAGAGAGCGAAGCTCCGGGTAATTAGCATTGATCAGTTGAAAACCTCTATCGAATCGATAGCCATTGATCTCATCGCTTTGTACACGACCACCCACGGTTGCACTGGCTTCAAGAATTCGAACTTCATAACCGGCATCGAGAAGAGTTTTGGCTGCACTTAGTCCCGCCAGCCCTGCACCCACAACGACTATGGGAAGCGCGTTATCTGACACTTATTTCACGTGCCTTTTCGATGATCTGAGCAACACGAAGTGCATCATCCAAAGAGACAGGAGCTGCTCCCCCAGTCTCAATTGCCTGCGCGACTAATGTGTAAAAAGCTGCATAATTTCCAGAGACACTATCTACTGCGATTTGGTCGTTACCGCGGAGGATAAAAGCCTCATTGATCATTGGCGTTGCCCACTTGCCACCGAAAGGAATCTCTCCGCGACGTAGCGCATCTTCCTGTGGATCAAGATCATTGATGACTAACGCTCCTTGTGAACCAAGTAAGCGAACGCGAGGTCCTGGAGCACCACTAATTGCAGATGCTGCCAAATATGAATCAACCCCAGATTCGTGTTTCAAGGTGACGGTTACATCATCATCTGCTCCGCCACGGATCGAACGCACGCTTGCACTGACTACCTCTGCCGGACCAAAGTAATCCAAGGCTGTCGAGATCAAATGAGATTGCAGATCAAGAAGTAACCCTCCGCCATCTTGTGGTGAGAGATTCTCTCTCCACGAAGCCATGTTTCGCTCGGGGCGATAACGCTCAAAGCGACCATCGAATCTAAATGGAGTTCCGAGCTCGCCGCTTGCCAATAACTTCTTGATCGTCAAACTATCGCTATCCCAGCGGCGATTAAAGAAGGTTGTTAAGAGCGTTTGATTCTTTGCTGCCAGATCAATCATCTCTTGCACTTCAGCAACAGTACTACCCATTGGCTTATCAACGACGGTAGGGATTTTGCGTTCAAGCGCTGCTTTGGTCTGAGGAAGATGAGCGACGTTACTTGAAGCGATCACTACTAGATCAAGATTGGAATCCAAGAAAGCATCCAGATCGGAGAAGACAGCGCTCTGCGGAAAGTCGTTCTTTGCCTGTTGCACACGTTCGGCATCAGAAGTCAGGATGGAGGCAACCTCGAATCCGCACCCCTTAAGAAGTGGTGCGTGGAAGACGCGGCCTGCTAATCCGTAACCTGCGATACCTACGCGCATGGGTTAATTCACCGACTCCTTGGCAAGCTTTGAAGGCCACCAGACCTTTGGGCCGATCTCATGCACAAGTGCTGGAACCAAGATCGAACGAACGATGATCGTATCGAGCAAGACACCAAATGCCACAGCAAAACCAAGCTGTGCAAGTGGAACTAGTGGCAAGAGGCCAAGGACAGCAAAGGTTGCAGCAAGAACGATACCTGCAGATGTAATAACCGCTCCTGTAACAGTGAGTCCCTTGATTACGCCTGCGCGTGTTCCGATCTTTAGCGCTTCTTCACGAACACGTGTCATCAAGAAGATGTTGTAATCAATTCCAAGTGCTACGAGGAATATGAATGCAAAGAGCGGGAATGAGTTATCCCCACCTGGGAAGCCAAAGATGTGATTAAAGACCAATGCACAGACTCCCAATGTCGCAAAGTATGAGAGAACGACAGTTCCAAGGAGGAGTACTGCGCTCAAGATACTGCGCAGCAGGAGTCCAAGAATCAAGGTGATCACTAGAAGCACGATCGGAATGATGGTGCGATTATCTTCTGAGTTTGCAGTGCGCACATCGAAGTAGACAGCGCTGGTTCCACCCACGAGAGCAGAAGGATCTACCGATTTAGCAATGCGTCGGATCTCTGGGACATCATTTCCAGCCTCAACGCTATCTGGTGCTTTGTTCAGCGTGAGATTGAGAATGACTTTGCCATTAACTTCGGCGACTTCTGGAAGAGGCTGACCCGGTATTGGAAGACCTGCCAATTGTGGAGTTACATCGGTAACACCTGGCGCATTCTTAAGCGCTGCTGCCATCTGCTCAAGCTTTGCCGCAGAGAAGACAACCTGTGTTGGATCTCCTTCTCCGCCAGGAAAGTGAGTCTCTAACTTCTTCTGACCAACGACAGATTCTGGATTACCCGTAAAGGTATCGATGGTTCCAAGACCATCGGTCTTTAGTGTTGTAGAAGCAAAGGCAAAGAGAAGAAGTATTGATCCGGTGATTACCCACGCTTTACGGGGGTTGCGACCAACGGTGCTGCCCACTTTCGACCAGACACCTGTCATTACATGATCATCACCATCAAAGAGTGGGCGACGTGGCCAGAAGATCCAACGTCCGAAGATAAGCAGAAATGCTGGAAGCAATGTCAGAATCGTAAACATTGCACAGACAATTCCGATTGCTCCAATAGGGCCAAGACCTGCCGTATTTGAAAGTTGGCTAAAGAGGAGAATGAGGAGCGATATCGCAACAGTTGAACCAGAGGCAAGAATTGGTTCCCACACACCCTTATAGGCAGCGCGCATTGCAGCAAAGCGACTTTCGTGAAGATGTAGCTCTTCGCGATAACGCGCTATTAATAAGAGTGCGTAATCGGTAGCTGCTCCGATAACTAGGATCGAGAGAATTCCCTGAGACTGACCGTCGACATCGATGATGTCATTCTTTGCTAGGAGATAGACAATGCCGCCGGCAAGTGTCAACGCAAAGAGCGCAGAGAGAAGCGGAATAATCCAGAGAATTGGTGAGCGATAGACAATGATCAGAATGAGCGCAACGACGCCTAATGTCGTCAGAAGAAGTGTTGAATCAATGCTTCCAAAGGCTGCAAAGAGATCACCGAACAAACCGCCAGGGCCTGTTACATATGGATCTAGACCGTTTGCCTTAGCGATAGGCGCAATATCTTCACGAAGGACTTCAATGATTGCTGGGAGAACTGGTTCATCGTTAGATAGAACCTCTCCGAGTGCGGTGCCATCTAATGGAATATTGGCGAGAATCGCCTGACCATCCTGTGATGGAAATGCTGTGATCTGCTGTCCTGGGGCCAAGTAATCAGAGATCTTCGCCGTTGTTCCACCAAGTGTGAGATCACCTACTCCAGACAGATAAGAATTAATTGTTGCGAAGGTTGCTGGGTCGCCCTTTCCTTCAAAGAGAATCAGAGTTGGGAAGGTAAAGGAATCTTTATCTGAAAATGTTGCAATGACTTCGGATGCCTGTGTTGCTTCCGCGCCCTTCGGCAAAAATGATGAATTGTTATTTTCCTGCACTGAGGTCAACTTGCCGAAGAGTGGGCCAAATATTCCACTGACAATGAACCAGGCAATCACCACCAACATGGCTAGTGCAAACGGCTTACGGTTCTTGGTTGTCGATGACACGGTAATAAGGGCCTTTCGTAGGGATGCAATGGGCGGATTAGCAATGAGCCCAGCCTACCTTTAGGCTGGGGCTGTGCCAGTTGCCGACTCAGCTATCTCTTCCTCCCCGATCGCACTTAAGCGTGCAGGGATCATGGATTACACAGAAGCTCTCGAACTGCAGCGATCCCTTCACCGCGAAATTGCATTCGGTGATCGCGAGAACACACTTTTACTATTGGAACACCCATCGGTCTATACAGCAGGCAAGAGAACCCAAGATCACGAACGACCACATGATGGAACTCCTGTCATTGATGTCGATCGCGGTGGAAAAATTACATGGCATGGACTTGGACAATTAGTCGGATACCCCATCGTTCGTCTTGCCAAACCTACCGAACTGGTTGGCTTTGTCCGCGAAATTGAAGGCGCAATCATCGCCGCTTGTAGCGAGCTCGAATTAACGACCCAGAGAGTTGAAGGTCGATCCGGAGTCTGGGTAGTCGATGACAAGGGTGCGAGAAAGATTGCGGCGATCGGTATTCGAGTAGCTAGCGGAGTCACGATGCATGGCTTTGCCCTCAATGTGGCCCCAGATTTGAGCGCATTTGGCGCGATCATCCCGTGTGGAATTGAAGATGCGACCGTCACATCGCTTGCTATCGAACTCGGCCGTACTATTAGCGTTGAAGAGGTACTGCCTGTTGTTGAGAAATATATGTATGAATCGCTAGCGAAGGTGAGCAGATGACCACACAGCCCGATGATCGTAAATTGCTACGTATCGAAGCTCGCAATGCGCAGACTCCTATCGAACGTAAACCTGAGTGGATCAAGACTCGTGCCAATATGGGCCCTGAATACACGCGTCTTCGCACACTTGTAAAGAGCGAAGGGCTCCACACGGTCTGCCAAGAAGCAGCCTGTCCAAATATCTTTGAATGTTGGGAAGATAAGGAAGCGACCTTCCTTATTGGTGGAGAGCGCTGTACTCGTCGTTGCGATTTTTGCAATATCGATACCGGTAAGCCACTTCCTATCGATCGTGAAGAGCCACGCAAGGTTGCCGAATCTGTGAAGACAATGGGCCTTAAGTACGCAACGATTACCGGCGTTACACGTGATGATTTAGAAGATGAAGGCGCATGGCTCTACGCAGAGACAATCCGTAAAGTCCATGAAATCAATCCTGGCTGCGGAGTTGAAATGCTTGCCCCAGATTTCAGCGGCAATCCAGATCTCCTCAACCTTGTCTTTGATGCCGCGCCAGAAGTCTTTGCCCATAACTTGGAAACTGTTCCACGTATCTTTAAAACAATTCGTCCAGCCTTTACCTACGAGCGTTCGCTTAACGTGATTACACAAGCGCGCAACTACGGATTGATCACCAAATCAAATCTCATCCTTGGCCTAGGTGAAACTCGCGAGGAGATTTCCCAAGCGTTGGTCGATCTTCAAGCTGCTGGGTGTGACCTCATCACCATTACTCAATATTTGCGTCCAACTATGAAGCACCACCCTGTTGAGCGTTGGGTGAAGCCAGAAGAGTTCGTTGAGCTAGCGCAAGAGGCAACTGAAGTTGGCTTCCTCGGAGTAATGAGTGGCCCACTTGTACGAAGCAGCTATCGCGCCGGTCGCCTCTATCGTCAAGCAATGGAGTCTCGCGCCCAATCCGGAAGTAAGTAACGTGGCAGAGCTTGTCTATCCCCCAGTCGTTGTAGCTCTAAAGACGTTCTGGAAATATCTTGGACTGCGCTTTGATTTTCAAGGCGAAGAGAATATTCCGCGCGACGGTGGTGCAATTCTTGCTATGAATCACGTCAGCTACCTCGACTTCGCACTCATTGGAACTGCTGCACTACCTGCAAATCGTTGGGTACGTTTCATGGCAAAGAAAGAGCTCTTTGATCATAAAGTTGCCGGCCCTTTACTTCGCGGAATGCATCACATCAGCGTCGATCGATCCAGTGGATCTGCTTCTTTTGTTGCAGCTCTACGAGCCCTCAAATCCGGTGAAATAATCGGTATCTTTCCTGAAGGAACAATCTCTGTAAGTTTTGAATTGAAAGAATTTAAATCTGGCGCCGTTCGACTTGCAATGGGAGCCGGTGTCCCTGTGATTCCTACAGTTGTATGGGGTTCGCAACGACTATGGACCAAGAAAGTAAAGCGAAATCTCAAGCGAAATAAATTTCCTATCTCCGTAACTTTTGGCCAACCTCTCTACTTCTCGCGAGATTCCAGCGTTGAAGAGGGTGAGGCGCAATTGCGCCAAGCAATGAGTGAACTATTGCTCGATGTGCAATCTCACTATCCAGATAGCCATGAAGGTCAGCGCTGGGCGCCGGTTCGCCTTGGTGGAACTGCCCCTGCTCCCCTAAACTAACGCTCATGTTTAAGAAGAAGAAAAAAGAGCCAAAGATCAGAGAACCTCGCTTCAAAGCAATTCGTGATGCTTACTCGCTCACCAAGAGCGTCAAGCCATGGATCGGGGGCGTCCTTGCACTCATCTTTATCGCAGTCTTAGCTGCAGGCGTTGGAATCGGTTTTGCGATCGATCATCCTTACTATCTTGGCTTTATCTCTCTTCCTCTTGCTGCATTGGCATCTCTCTTTGTCTTCTCTCGTATTGCACTTAGCGCAAGCTTTGCCAGCGTTGAAGGACAGATGGGTGCAGCAGCAAGCGTCTTGATGGCAATCCGCAAAGGATGGACAACAACTCCTGCAGTAGCTGTCAATAAGAATCAAGATATGGTCCACCGCAGCGTTGGTCGCGCGGGAATCGTTCTTACCGCAGAAGGCTCAATTGCAACTCGCCAGCTTCTTCAATCTGCTCGCAAAGATGCAGAGCGCTTTGCTCCAGGTGTGCCTATTTACGAAATCTGGGTTGGAGACGGTGAAGGACAAGTTCCACTGCGCAAGCTGCAGAAGCATGTAGGAAAGTTTAAGAAGTCACTTTCTGCTCATCAGATGCGTGAAGTGCGTGCTCGCCTCAAGGCAGTTGGCGGAATGTCTATGCCAATTCCAAAGGGGCCAATGCCAAAGAACGTGCGCGTTCCTAAGCGTTAATTGTTAGCGAGTTCGTACAAGTACCGTATTGCTTAAGCGCTCATTGATTCCGCGACCGTTCTGGTCGAAGGTGATTGCTGTAATGACGATGACAAGAAGCACTGTTCGTATCAACGCTTGAACTGGTGAGGGCATCTGCCCATCTGAAAAACGGACGATCTTGAGTCCAACGATGCGATGGCCAGGGGTTGCTCCCCCAAGGGATGCAAAGACCAGATATTGGGCGAAGTAGATCAGGGTGATTGTCGGAGCTGTCGATAGTCGGCCCACCTCAGAGAAGAAGCCGACCGCGATGGCGTAACACATTCCCCAGTCGATGAGCAGGCCGAGCATGCGCCGGCCCTGGCTCACCCGCGGGTAGCGCGGATCGAGATCGTCAGGGGCCATGGCGGCAAGCCTAGCCGAGGCTGATGTAACAAGGATGTAACACGGCGATGATGCCTTTTTTACCTTCTAGATCTAGGGTTAAGCCATCTCGAAGAGCCTCAGAGCCGAGCGTCTCACATCGATTACAAGAAAAATCGGAGTACTCCATGTTTAAGAATGCGCAAGAAATCTTTGCATACATCAAGAAGGAAGATGTAAAACTTGTTGATGTTCGCTTTACCGATCTTCCAGGAATTCAACATCACTTCAACGTTCCTGTTGAATCATTTGATGAAGCTGTCTTCACAGATGGTCTGATGTTCGATGGCTCTTCAATCCGTGGATTCCAGTCAATCCACGAGTCAGATATGAAACTCCTTCCAGTTCCAGAATCTGCATACCTAGATCCATTCCGTCTTGAGAAAACTTTGATCATTATCTTCTCAGTTCATAATCCAACAGATAACACTCCGTATTCACGTGATCCACGTGGCGTAGTGAAGAAGGCTGTTGATTACTTGAAGTCAACCGGAATTGCTGATCAGGCATTCTTCGCACCAGAGGCTGAGTTCTACGTCTTTGATGCAGTTCGTTTCAAGACCGGAATGAACGAGGCGTACCACCACATCGATTCTTACGAAGGTGCATGGAACACAGGCATCGTCGCAGATCCAGATGGAACTCCAAACCGTGGATACCGCACACGCATTAAGGGCGGATACTTCCCAGTTTCACCAACAGATCAATTCGCAGATCTTCGCGATGAAATGGTGATGGAGCTCGGTCGTGCAGGACTTCTTGTTGAGCGTTCACACCACGAAGTGGGAACCGCTGGACAGATGGAGATCAACTACCGCTTCACAGATATTCTTACAGCAGGCGATGAGCTGATGAAGTTTAAGTACATCATCCGCAACGTTGCATGGGAAGGCGGCAAGACTGCAACCTTTATGCCAAAGCCACTCTTTGGTGATAACGGTTCAGGTATGCACGTTCACCAATCACTCTGGAAAGATGGCAAGCCACTCTT
>JACCDN010027827.1_pt1 | contig 24779 bp, 20 predicted proteins | sample 7441691 | NCBI WGS metagenome assembly JACCDN01 (sample SAMN15323439, study PRJNA562643) | freshwater metagenome | isolation source: river surface water | place: USA:Blue River Watershed | collected 2017-08-16 | reverse complement strand
GCCATCGCCAATCTGGCTAGCTTCTGGCAAAAGACTGCTGTCAGCCCTCACATTAGCCTCTGTGTAAGGCAAATCCTCGAATTTATAGGTCTTTAGACCTTCAACTGCCACATTTCCCTTGTCATCGTGCAAAGAGGCAAGAACCCTGATCATAGGCAGGATTGCGTCAGGAATCGCCCCTCCAAACATGCCTGAATGCACCGCATGTTCCATGGTTCTGATGGTGAATTCCTGTGAAACCATGCCTCTAAGGCTGACTGTCAAGGCTGGGACCTCAGGAGACCAGTTCATGGAGTCAGCGACGATGATGACATCCGCCGCCAACTTGTCCTTGTTTTCATCCAAGAATGCTCTAAAAGTCCTGGATCCTGCTTCTTCCTCGCCCTCAATAAAGATGGAAATACCTAGATCAAAGTCCTCCCCAGCAATAGCTTTTAGAGTCTCGATTGCGGTCAAGTGAGCAACTACTCCCGCTTTGTCGTCGGCAGCACCTCGACCGTAGATACGGCCATCTTTAGCTGTAGGTTCAAAAGCTGGTGTTTCCCACTGCGATGCATCACCCGGAGGCTGGACATCGTGGTGTGCGTATAGAAGGACATGTGGTCGTCCATTCTTGGCTGGTCTTGATGCCAAAACTGCTGGAGCCCCAGCCTTTCCATCAACTACCGCACTCTTAATCTCTACCTGTTCAAAGACTCCAGAATTTCTGAACAGTTCAGCTACCGCCTCAGCACTCCTTGCTAGATCTGCCTCATCGAAGGCTTCCCACGCGATACCTGGAATGCGAACCAGTTTTCCAAGAGTTGCCACACGTTGAGAGAAATCTAGATCCACTTGCTCTCGCACCTTGGAAGCAAGGGCTGCATCAGGAGTCATTGATTGAGAACTAGTCTTAGTAATAGAGAATGTCATGTGAGTAATCTAAATCACTCAGGACCGAAAACGAAGGACATAAATTGAGCGACCAGAAAAAAGACGTTAGTTCAAAATCTCAGGGCAAGGGTCGTGCTACCCCAACGAGAAAAGAACGCGAAGCCGCGAACATTAAGCCACTGGTCGGGAACAAGACTAAAGAAGCTCGAGCAGCTGCCAAGGTTCTTCAGCGTGAAGCTCGCCTAAAAGCACGTGCCGCAATGGTGGCCGGCGATGAGAAGTACCTACTTGGTAGAGATCAGGGACCACAGCGAAAGATTGCTCGAGAAGTCATCGATGGCCGATACACAATAATCGAAGGCCTAATGCCTTTGATGGTGGTGTTCCTCTTGGTGACATCTGTAACTCCACCTGCAGCTAACACCATCATCACTTTTGTGATGATTATCGCTCTAGTCGTTGTAAGCATCGAAGCCACTTTGATGCACAAACTCATTGACAACCGAATCAAGGCAAAGCTTGGCTCTAACACCAAGATGCAAAAGGGAACCTGGTTCTACGTTTTCACTAGAGGAATGCAACCACGTCCACTAAGAATTCCTAAGCCTGCACCAAGACGTAAGAAGTAATTCAAGTACTAATTAGTTTTCAAGGAGAGAAATGAAACATCGTTATCTAGGCAACAGTGGTTTCAAAGTCAGCGAACTGGTTTATGGAAACTGGCTGACTCACGCAACTCAAATTGAAAATGATGCCGCTTACGCAACTGTGAAGGCTGCCATCGAAGGTGGAATAACCTCTTTCGACACAGCTGACGTTTATGCGAACCAAGCTGCTGAGACAGTGCTTGGTGAAGCACTTAAGGGTCACCGCAGAGAAGGCTTAGAAGTTTTCACTAAGGTTTACTGGCCAGTAGCTGAACGCATGCCGAATGACACAGGACTCTCACGCAAACACATCATGGAATCAATCAATGGTTCCCTAAAGCGTCTCCAGATGGACTACGTAGATCTTTACCAAGCTCACAGATACGACGTTGAGACTCCTCTAGAAGAAACCATGCAGGCATTTGCTGACATCGTTCGTCAAGGTAAGGCTCTCTACATCGGTGTCTCAGAGTGGAATGCAGAACAGATTCGCGCTGGTCACAAACTAGCTAAGGAGATGGGTTTCCAACTTATCTCTAGCCAGCCACAGTACTCGATGCTGTGGAGAGTAATTGAAGCAGAAGTTATTCCTACCTGTGAAGAACTAGGTGTTAGCCAGATTGTTTGGTCACCTATGGCTCAAGGAGTTCTAACAGGCAAGTATCTTCCAGGTCAACCAGTGCCAGCAGGTTCAAGAGCATCAAATGAGAAAGTAAATAGTTTCATTCAAAAACTTCTTACTGATGATGTTCTAACTCGAGTGCAGCAGCTAAAGCCTCTTGCTGATGAGCTTGGTCTAACGATGGCTCAGTTTGCTCTTGCCTGGGTGCTACAAAACAAGAACGTTTCAAGCGCAATTGTTGGAGCAACAACTCCTGAACAAATCACAAGCAACCTAGGTGCAGTTGGAGTTGAAATTCCGAAGGAAATCATGGACAAGGTAACAGAGCTAATGGCTCCAATTGCTGTGACTGACCCTCGTGAAACTAAGGCTCCTGAAACTCGCCTAGTTTAGTTTTTGTTTACTGCCCTTGCCCATAGTGGGCCGAGGTAAATAAAACCTGTGTATCCCTGAACAAGGTTCGCACCTGCATTTAATCTCTGCAGCATCTGCTCATGAGTTTCAACACCACCAACTGAAATGATGATCTGATCTAATCTGAGATTCTTACGTAACACTTTGAGAACTTCGATAGATCTTTCGTTCAATGGTGGGCCGGATAAACCACCTGCACCCATAGCTCTAACTTCATCATCAGAAGTAATTAGGTTCTCTCTAGAAATAGTTGTGTTGGTTCCAATTACTCCAGCCAGGTTAAGTTCCTTGGCCAGTTTGGCAACTTCGATAACATCCTCATCAGCTAAATCAGGGGCTATCTTTACCAAGACTGGTTTACCCAATGACTTTGCAATTACTGCTTCGAGAATTGGTCGAAGAGAACTGACCTCTTGAAGAGATCGAAGTCCCGGAGTATTTGGTGAAGAAACATTCACTGCGATGTAGTCCGCGTATGGGGCTAGTAGCGCTGCACTTGTTTCATAGTCGGCAACTGCATCTTTGACATCGACAACTCTGCTCTTTCCGATGTTGATGCCAATGATAGGCAGCTTTTGATTCGAGGCTCTAAGTTTATTAAGTCGCCTTGAAATAACTTCTGCACCGTCATTGTTGAACCCCATGCGATTGATAAGTGCACGATCTTTTTTCAATCTAAATAGCCTTGGAGTTTCATTTCCTGACTGAGCGATTGCTGTTACCGTTCCAATTTCGACGTGCGAAAAACCAATCTCCCCTAACGCTCTGATTGCGATTGCGTTTTTGTCGAAACCCGCTGCCAGCCCAAAAGGTCCCTCAAAGCTCAGACCCATTGCTTCAACTTTTGTTGATTGAATCTTTGGCAACAACTTTGTTAGTCGAAGGGCCGACGCCGCTCTAATGGCAAACATTCCCAGGTGATGAGCCGTTTCAGGATCAAGCCTTGTCAGGAATAAGCGGAACAGGGTTGGGTAAATCATTCTCTTAGGTTACCTTCACCTTCAACTATTCGGCGTAAATGGAAATGGGTCGACTTCAATTCAGAAGTCGACCCATTCTCAATTTTGGTTTAGCTGCAACCGCTTGTTGATCCACAACCTTCGCAGACGTGGCATGAGCCTGAAGGTCTCATCTTGATTCCACAGCTGAAGCAAAGTGGTGCATCTGATTCGGTTCCCTGTAGCAGGTCGAACAGTTCAGCTGAAGAGTGAACCTGACGAGCAGATTCGGTCTGTACTTCTTCAACCTTTAGTTCGATCACTACTGGTGCTTCAACAACTGCTGCTGCCTCTTTTGGAGACTCAGCGATTGCTGGGTAGCTTCCAGATGCATCTAGAGTTGCTGAACGCTCTGAGGCAGTGTTGATTCCCAATGCCTGACGAGTTTCAGTTGGTAGGTAGTCAATTGCTAGACGACGGAAGATGTAGTCCATCAATGACTTAGCCATACGGATGTCCTTGTCATCAGTCAAACCAGCTGGCTCGAATGAGACGTTAGTGAACTTCTGTACGTAAGTCTCTAGTGGCACACCGTACTGGAGACCAATTGAAACTGCGATTGAGAATGCATCCATTACACCGGCAAGAGTTGAACCCTGCTTACCTAGCTTCAGGAATACTTCACCAAGAACGCCATCTGGGTAAGTACCTGCAGTCATGTAACCTTCTGCTCCACCAACAGTGAATGAGGTGGTTGATGAAGGACGTGACTTAGGAAGACGCTTACGCACTGGGTGTGATAGCTGTACTGGGTTAGCTTCTGCTGGAGCAGCCTTCTCTTCAACCTTTGCCTTAGCATCGCTAAGAGGCTGACCAACCTTACAGTTGTCACGGTAGATAGCAAGTGCCTTTAGCCCGTACTTCCAACCCTGGAAATAAATTTCCTTGACTTCTTCAATGGTTGCTGTCTCTGGCATGTTTACAGTCTTTGAGATCGCACCTGATAGGAACGGCTGAACTGCAGCCATCATTCTCACGTGACCCATTGGCTCAATCGCACGGATACCAACAGCAGTGTCGAAGATTGCGTAGTGCTCTGCCTTTAGGCCAGGAGCGTCTACAACGTGTCCGTTAGTGCTGATGTGATCGATGATTGCTTCGATGGTCTCCTGAGAGTAACCAAGTCTGTGCAATGCGAATGGAATTGTCTGGTTGACAATCTGCATTGAACCACCGGTTGATAGCTTCTTGTACTTCACCAATGAGAAGTCTGGCTCGATACCTGTGGTGTCACAGTCCATCATGAATCCAATAGTTCCAGTAGGTGCAAGCAATGAAGCCTGTGAGTTACGCCATCCGTTTGATGAACCAATCTCAGTGTTTAGTGCCCACTGACGAGTTGCGTGCTCAAGAACTGAACGGTCAACTTCTGATACTGAACGTAGGTTAGCGTTTGCTGCTTCGTGCTTACGCATGATGCGGTCGTGACCTGGCTTGTTGTGTAGGTAACCATCGTATGGACCTACAACACCAGCTAGTTCAGCTGAACGGCGGTATGAAGCTGCTGTCATCAATGAGGTGATTGCAGCTGCAAGAGCCTGACCTTCGGTGCTGTCGTAAGGAAGACCGATCGCCATTAGCAATGCACCAAGGTTCGCGTAACCAATACCTAGCTGACGGTAAGCACGTGTTGTCTCACCAATCTTCTCGGTTGGGAAGTCTGCGAAACAGATTGAGATGTCCATCGCAGTGATGATCAACTCAGAAGCCTTTGTGAACTTCTCGCTGTCGAATGAACCGTCTGGGTTCAAGAACTTCAGCAAGTTCAAGCTGGCTAGGTTACATGATGAGTTGTCCAAGTGCATGTACTCAGAACATGGGTTAGATGCAGTGATGCGACCTGATTCTGGAGTTGTGTGCCAGTCGTTGATGATGTCGTCGTACTGGATACCAGGGTCAGCACATGCCCATGCAGCGTAAGCAATCTTGTCCCATAGCTCGCGAGCGTCTACTTCTTCGATTACTTCACCGTTTGTACGTGCACGTAGACCGAAGTTTGTGCCACGCTCAACAGCTGTCATGAACTCTTCGTTAACACGAACTGAGTTGTTTGCGTTCTGGTACTGAACAGAGTTGATGTCCTTGCCACCAAGCTCCATGTCGTAACCAGCATCGCGTAGTACGCGAATCTTGTCCTCTTCGCGAGACTTGGTCTCTACGAATTCTTCAATGTCTGGGTGATCTACATCTAGAACAACCATCTTTGCTGCACGACGAGTCGCACCACCAGACTTGATTGTTCCTGCAGATGCATCAGCACCACGCATGAATGAAACTGGACCTGAAGCTGAACCACCTGATGAACGTAGAAGTTCCTTTGAAGAACGGATACGAGAAAGGTTTAGACCTGCTCCTGATCCACCCTTGAAGATCATTCCTTCTTCGCGGTACCAGTTAAGAATTGATTCCATTGAGTCATCCACTGACAAGATGAAACATGCTGATACCTGCTGTGGGCTTGAGGTACCAACGTTGAACCAAACTGGTGAGTTGAACGCGAATACCTGGTTTAGAAGCATGAAGGTTAGTTCGTGCTCGAAGATTGTCGCGTCTTCTTCAGTTGCGAAGTAACCGTGGTCACGTCCACCCTGAGTGTAAGTCAAGACAACACGGTTGATCAGCTGACGAAGGCTGAATTCACGTGCAGGAGTTCCAAGGGCACCACGGAAGTACTTGGTGGTAACGATGGTTGAAGCGTTCAAGCTCCAGAATTCTGGGAATTCAGCTCCACGCTGTTCGAAGATGGTCTCGCCAGTCTTCCAGTTGGTCTGAACTACATCACGGAATTCCCAGTTAACCTGGTCGTAAGGGTGAACGCCTTCGGTGGTGTAAATACGCTCAATCTTGAGCCCTTTTCTCCCCTGAGCCGCACCAGCGTCAGTGTAAGCCGATGTATCGGTCATTGTGTTGCCTTTCTTTTTAGTTTTTAACTTTTGTTATGTTTTGTAATCGCTTTCGACTAGGTCGACTGCGAAACCTGGTTTTCGCGCTCTACCTTGAGCACAGCAATTGCTGCTTCGAAATCTTCTAGTGTTTCCCAACCCTGATAAACGCTGGCGTATCTCATGAACGCAACCTCATCAAGGGTTCTTAGTGGTCCAAGAATTGCTAAACCTACTTCTTGTGCCTCTACCTGTGCTGCTCCAGTGGCTCGAATTGTCTCTTCTACTGTTTGAGCAAGCATTGCCAGATCCGCTTCACTTACAGGTCTGCCCTGACAAGCTTTTCTGACACCATTGGCGATTTTGTCGCGACTAAACGGTTCGGTTGTTCCCCCGCGCTTTACAACCGAAAGACTCGATGTTTCAGTAGTTGAAAACCGAGATCCGCACTCAGGGCACTGTCTACGGCGGCGAATTGAGCTGCCATCGTCTGAAGTCCTTGAATCCATAACCCTGGAGTCCGCATAGCGACAGAATGGACAGTGCATGTTTTCCTCCTTTTTATAGGGTTTTTCGACGTTTTTTGCTGGGTAGAGAAACCAATATACACACAAGATGTGGTGATATTTACGTTTCCCGTCCCTATATCTTGTGGTTTAGGTATCTTTTGGGCCAGTATTTGTATTTTTCGGCGTGTTGCCCTTATAAATCGGGTTTTTAGCCTGAAAAACCCTAACCTTCAACCAAAGAATTAACCTTTTTGTTACCAAATGAACTGGCAACATTTTTATTGAAAGCGGATTTTTATCGCTTCACCATGGGCTTCTAGGCCCTCTGAATCAGCGATAGCAACTACGTTAGCTGCCACCTCTGACAAGGCTGATTCGCTGTATTCAATGACCTGTTGAGGCCTTAGGAACGTGTGTACACCTAATCCTGAGCCGAATCTAGCCTGCCCACCGGTAGGTAGAACGTGATTTGATCCAGCTAAGTAGTCCCCTAAGGAAACTGGGGAGAAACTTCCCATAAAAATTGCTCCAGCATTGGATATTTGGCTTATCAGTCTCTCGTTTTGCCTTGTCTGAATAGACAGGTGCTCAGTGGCATACAGGTCCGCAACTTTAGCAGCTGAGTTCATGTCGCAAACCAGTACCAAAGCGCTCTGTTGGCCCTTTAGAGCCTCGATAATCCTTGTTTTATTGGCTGAGGTCTCTACTTGTCTCCCCAGGGCTGAAGATACTTTTTCAATCAGGTCTGAGGAGTCCGTGACTAGAACCGCGGCAGCTAATTCGTCATGTTCAGCCTGAGAAATTAGATCAGCAGCCAGAAACTCTGGATCTGCAGAATCGTCAGCCAAAACCATGATTTCAGTAGGTCCCGCCTCAGAATCAATGGAAATGACCCCTCGCAGCATCCTCTTGGCTGCAGCAACGTAAACATTTCCCGGTCCGGTCACCAGATTCACTGCTTCTAAGCCAATCTCAGGCACTCCGTAGGCAAAGGCGATAACAGCCGCTGGCCCACCAATTGTGTAAACATCTCTCACACCCAGTAGTTCAGCTGTGGCTAGCACGGTTGGGTGGGGTCTGCCACCAAAGGCTGCTTGTCCTGGAGTGGCAATTGAAATCTTCTTTACCCCAGCAGCCAGTGCCGGAACCACGTTCATAACCACGCTGGATGGATAAACGGCCTTGCCCCCAGGAACATAGAGACCCACTGAGTCAATTGGTTGCCATCTTTGAGAGACTGTTGCACCTGGTGCTAATTCAGTTGATAAGTCCTTAGGAATTGACTGCAGAGCCACTTTTCTGACTCTTTCGATGGCAATCTCAAGTGATGCTCTCAAACCTGGTTCTAGGTTCTCTAGGGTGGCTTTTAGCTCGTCTTCAGAAACTTTTATTGGGTTTATGTCGATGCCATCAATCTCTTTAGCGATATCTTGAATCGCTTTAGCCCCGCCAGTGCGAATTCTGTCTACTAGAGGACTAATAATTTCAACTGCCGAATCCAAATCCATGGCAGCTCTAGGAAGGTCTCGCGAAATTTGCTCAGCAGTAATTACGCTGTCACTCAGATCTAAAAATCTAATCAATTCAGTCAATGCGAAAACTTCCTGCTAGTTGCTCTATTTTAGGCCCAGAGCGAGCAGAATCAGCGATCTGGACTGTGGCTAGGTTAACCTTGAATCCGAAGAAGAAAGATTAACCATGGAAAAAATCCCAAACAGTACTGAAGCTCTCAAGCAAGCGTTCAGAAGACACGCATCTGGCGTTTGCGTAATCACGCTAAACAATGCCGATGGTTCTCCAGTTGGCTTTACCGCAACTTCAGTCACTTCATTGGGATCTGACCCAGCACTGGCAACATTCAATGTTGCCCGTGGTGCTAGCAGCTGGCCAGCTTTGAAGACAGCGGAATACGTTTCTATTCAGATGTTGAATGAAAGTTCACTTCACTTGGCTCAAAAGATGAGCCAGGATCACACCAAAAGATTCCTAGACAATGATTGGTTCGCTCACGAAACAACCGGGGTCCCAGTATTCAATGCAGTTAATGCAGTTCTGATTGGTCGAATCATTGAAAGACATGAGGTAGCAGCAAACGCTGTGATTGTGGTCGAAATTATCGAAGGCCTATTGGCCGAAGAGCTCCCCAGTTTGCTCTACCACCAAAGAGGTTACGTCCTCCCCGGCGACAGGCTCTAGAGCTTCTTCGTTCTTAACTTCAGAAAGTTCCACAAGATCATCTAACGCTGATGTTCCGAAGTGTTGCTTAACTTCTGAAATCAAAGCATCTCCAACAAACACTTTGTGTTTGAGTCTGTATGGAGTGATTCCAGATTCTGACTTCATCAAAAGTTGAACTTCAGTTTGACCTGGGTATCTCTTGAAGATTCCATCAAGAATTTCAACGTTCTTTTTGGTAGCTAGCTCTTCAGGAATACTAATTTTCAGTGGACCAACATAATTGGATTCTTCTTTTTCAAGAACTCTGATGTCATAGACATTTAGCGAGAAGCCGTCATCGCGCGGACGCATCTTGCCGCGAATCGCAACCATAGTGTCGACATTTAGTTTGTCGATGTGCTCTTGATAGGTCTTGTTGAAAATCATGAGAGTGACTTCACCTTCAAGATCTTCGATGGTGAGGTTGGCGTAAATATTTCCAGACTTGCGGGCAGTCTTCACTTCAACAGCCGTGATTAGACCAGCTAGTGTGACTGGCTCTGTGTCAACGAAATTAGTTCTCGAGTTGAAAGAGTCAATAGTTTCGGTTGCGCTGCTACGTAACTTGCTCTCCGCTCCTTGCAGCGGGTGAGCACTCACATAAAGCCCAAGCATTTCTCTTTCGAGGCTAAGCAATTGGCGTTGTGGCCATTCTGCAAGGTTTGCAATCTTGTAACTGGTCTGCTCTGAATCGAAATCACCAAACAGATCGCTATCGCCAGTTGACTTAGATTTCTTAGCCTTAATTTCAGCGGCAATGATTTCTTCGTGGGCTTCAAAGAGAGCTCTTCTAGAGACACCGAATGAATCAAAAGCTCCAGCTTTGATTAGAGACTCAATGACTTTCTTTGTGCACACAGATGCAGGAACCTTAGATACGAAGTCTTGGAAAGATTCAAACTTTCCTTCTGTTTCTCTAGTTCTAATAATCTCTTGGACAACGCCGAGACCTACATTTCGAATTGCTTCCAAACCGAAGCGAATGTCTTTGCCAACAGCTCGGAAATCTGCAATTGAGTCATTCACATCAGGTGGAAGAACTTGAATGCCAGATCTTCTAGCTTCACTTAGATAAACGCCAAGACGGTCTCTAGAGCTCCTCACAGAGGTTAGCAGAGCTGCCATGTATTCCTGAGGGTAGTTAGCCTTCATGTAAGCAGTCCAGTAAGAAAGAACACCATACGCAGCACTGTGTGCCTTGTTGAACGCATAGTCAGCGAAGGGCAATAGTGTTCCCCAAAGAGTTTCAACTACAGCATCGCTAAAGCCGTTTTGTTTCATACCGGCTGCAAAGCTGGTCTTTTGTTCATCTAGAACATCTTTGAGCTTCTTACCCATTGCACTACGTAGAGCATCAGCTTGAACTAGAGAGAAGTTTGCAACCTTCTGAGCTACAGCCATTACCTGTTCTTGATAAACAATCAAACCGAATGTTGGTCCAAGAATTTCAGATAATGGTTCTTCTAAGTCAGGGTGGATTGTGGTTACTTGTTCGTTGCCATTTTTACGGTGCGCGTAAGAGGTGTGAGCACCGACACCCATAGGTCCTGGTCTATAAAGAGCAATCGCTGCGGAGATATGTTCAAACTTTGAAGGCTTCAAGATCTTCAAAAGCGATCTCATCTGACCACCATCAAGCTGGAAGACACCAAGAGTTTCACCACGTGAAAGCATCTCGTAGGTAAGGTGATCACCATCAAGATCTAGATCTTCAAGGACCACAGTCTCTCCTCGGTTTGATAAAGCATTCTCAATTGCCTTATCTAAAACTGTTAGGTTGCGAAGACCCAGGAAGTCCATCTTTACTAGACCAAGGTCTTCACAAGGCTTCTGAGCAAAGGCGGTGATGATTGCTCCATCGTCATCTCTTCTAATGACTGGAATAACATCCATCAGAGGAACCGCAGACATAATTACACCGGCAGCGTGCACGCTTGTTTGACGTTTCAGCCCTTCAAGTCCTCTTGCCAGTTCAAAAACTTTTCTGGCATCAGGATCTTCTTCAAGAAGTTTTCTGAATTCAGCCGCTTCCTTGTATCGACTCTTTGAATCTGAACTTGTCGTTGCTGCCGCAATTGCAACTGGCTCGAATTCAACAGTCTCTTCATCAAACTCTTCGTCAGTTGGCTCTTCAACAGCAACTTCAACTACTGGTTTGAGGTTTGGGTCTTCGACCATCTCTCGAAGAGTCATTTCTTTACCCAAGATCATCGGAGGCATTGCCTTAGTTAGCTTCTCACCAACTGAGTAATCCATTCCCAATACTCGAGCAGCATCCTTCAAGCTTTGCTTAGCCTTGATAGTTCCGTAGGTAATAATCTGAGCAACTCTGTCGTCACCATACTTTTCAGTAACGTATCTAATTACTTCTCCACGACGACGATCATCGAAGTCAACATCGATATCAGGAAGGCTCTTTCTGCTCGGGTTCAAGAAGCGTTCAAAGATAAGCCCGTACTTGATTGGATCAAGAGCAGTGATTCCCAAGACATATGAAACAAGCGATCCAGCAGCAGAACCACGACCAGGTCCGACTCTAATCCCCTGAGCTCTTGCCCAAGAGATGAAGTCTGCAACAACCAAGAAGTAGCCTGGGAAGTTCATGTTCTTGATTACTTCAATTTCGTAGGCAATACGTTCCTGATATTCAGGTGCAATGGTGTTGCCGAAACGAGCCTTCATGCCCGCAAGAACTTCCTGTTCGAACCAAGAAGCTTCAGTGTGTCCTGCCGGAACTTCAAATCTCGGCATCAGGTTGCGCTCTTCAAACCTGATGTCAGAACGTTCTGCAACTAGCAGTGTGTTGTCACATGCTTCAGGGAAGTCCGCAAATAGCTCACGCATTTGTCTAGCGCTCTTTAGGTAATAACCCTCGCCATCAAACTTGAATCGCTTCTCGTCATTCATCTGAGTTCCAGTTTGAAGACACAGCAGAGCCTCTTGAGCTTCTACGTGGCCTGGTTCTGTGTAGTGCAGGTCATTAGTTGCTAGAAGTGGAATTCCTAAATCTTTGGAGAGCCGAATTAGGTCATCAAAGGATCTACGCTCAACGCTTGCACCGTGATCCATGATTTCAATGAAGTAGTTTTCCTTGCCAAAAATATCTCTGAATTCAGCAGCAGTCTCTAATGCTTCTTTGTATTGACCTAGTCGAAGTCTGGTTTGAACTTCTCCACCGGCACAACCCGAAGTGGCAATAATTCCTTTGGCATATTTTGCTAGAAGTTCTCGGTCCATTCTTGGCTGGAAGTAATAACCCTCTAGCCATGCATGTGAACTTAGCTTGAAAAGATTCATCATGCTGTCGTTGTCGGTTGAAAGCATGGTTAGGTGAGAGTAAGAGCCCTTAGATAGATCGTCTTCCCCACCATCAGCCCAGTAGGTTCTGCTTTTATCTAGTCTTGAACCAGGAGCAAGATAAGCCTCAATACCAATGATTGGTTTGATTCCCTTTTTAGTTGCCTTTTGCCAGAACTCGTAGGCTCCGAAGTTATTACCGTGATCGGTAATAGCAATGGCTGGCATTTCAAAGTCAATAGCTTTATCAAGAAGCTCGTCGATCTTGGCCGCTCCATCAAGCATGGAGTAATCCGTATGCACGTGTAGGTGCACAAAGTTCTCGCTGTTTGATGTCATTTCTTACTTATCTTTAGATTTATTGGCTTGGGCAAATAGCCTAACTTGACCCGATGTCATACTATTTCAGGCTCGCAGCCCAAGGAGCTCCAACAGCAAATCCAAGCCCCAAGACGTGGTTACTTGCTGGTTTCTTTTCCGACTTTGATCTTGGACCACAATCTCTCGTGAAAGTAATACAGGACGAACTCAGCCAGGGAACCAATCAGCGTGATGGTGACGGCTTTCACAGGGTCTCCTGTGAGCAACCAGGCAATGAAAAACAGAACAATTTCGTGGCTAACTATGTAGCTTGTGCTTTTGAGGATTGCTCTGAGCCTAGATTCATCTGGTTTTGTCATGTGTATCTTCAATTCTTATGTTGTGCGAAGCACTTCCAAAGCCTTTGCCAAATCCTCAGGGTAGCTACTCTCAAATGAGACATACTCCCCCTTGGTCGGATGAATGAATCCTAGTTTCATGGCATGTAGCCACTGTCTTTCAAGTCCCAGTCTTAGAGCCAACTTTGCATCACAGCCATACAAGGTGTCTCCGGCTAATGGATGTTTGAAGGCAGCCATGTGAACTCTAATCTGATGAGTTCTTCCTGTTTCAAGCTCAATCTCTAGCAATGATGCTGCAGCAAATGCTTCTAAGGTCTTGTAGTGAGTAATCGATGGCTTTCCATCCTGAGTTACTGCAAATTTATATTCATGCTTTAGGTGTCTACCAATGGGAGCATCAATAGTTCCAGCACTTGGATCTGGATGTCCTTGAGCTAAGGCGTGATAGGTCTTATCAACAACACGATCTCTAAATGCCTGCTTCATTCTGCTGTATGCAATTTCGGTTTTTGTGAGAACCATCAAACCGCTAGTGCCAACATCCAACCTAGAAACAATTCCCTGTCGCTCTGCAACACCACTGGTAGACATTTCAATTCCGAGAGCTAAAAGTGCACCGCCAACGCTAGGGCCATCCCAACCCACTGATGGGTGGGCTGCAACTCCAGCTGGTTTATCAACCACGACAATGTCGTGATCTTGATAAATGACTTTTAGACCTTCAACATTTTCAGCGACTAAAGCCAGAGGTGCTTTGGGTTTAGGAAGAGTGATTCTCAGCCAAGCGTCTTGAACTAAAGAATCGGACTTGGAAATGACTTTGTCGTTTTGTTGGACTAGACCATCTTCGAGAATGGTTGCGACAGCGGAACGGGACATGCCCAACAATTTTGAAATTCCTGCATCAGCTCTAGTTCCAGCCAAACCTTCAGGAACTTGAACTAGCTTCTCTTCATTCACTTAGCGCCGCCAAATTTTTCGCCCCGAACAATCTTTAGGGCAATCAAGAACGCTGCGCAAGAAATCGCCATGTCTGCAATGTTGAAGATTGGGAAGTTGAAAGGAATTTGAATGAAATCAACTACGTGACCGTTAGGAAACCCTGGGCTCCTAAACAATCTGTCGATTAGGTTTCCAGCAACGCCACCGAGAGCGAATCCTCCGAGAATTAGCCAGCTCTTCGTTCTCAACTTTGGACCAAACCATAGAAGAAATAGGCAGGCTGAGGATGCTAGCAGTGTGAATACCCAGGTGTTCCCTCCGCCAAGAGAAAATGCAGCCCTGTCATTGAACGCCAAAGTGAAATTGAGAACTCCATCAATGATCGGAACTGGCTCATAGAGTTCTAAGAACTTCAATGCCAGAGCCTTGGTCAGTTGATCTAGGGTTATGACGCTAATCGCCACACCCAGAAAAGTTAGGGTTGCTCTATTGAAAGGCTGCCTGGTAGTCAACTAAATCAGATTTGGAAAGTTTGGTTGGCGATTTGGTTAGGACCGGTAGGAGTCTTTGCAGCAGTTGAGTTTGCTGCCTCAAGATCACTGAGTTGGCCTTCGATGTATGACTTGAGCTTGGCTCTGTAGTCTCTTTCAAAGTTACGAAGAGTCTGTAGATCGTTTTCAGCCAAAGCCTTCTCTTGCTCAAGTCTTGACATGTCTGCTCTGTGCTGAGCTTCAGCTTCTCTAACAATTCTTGCCGCTGTTGCGTGACCTTCGGCAATAAGTGCATCGCGCTTTTCAAGACCTTCGCGCACGTGCTCTTCGTGCAGCTTACGAGCAAGCTGTAGCAAGTTGTTGGTGTTGTTAGCTTCGAATGAGCTCAGGTCTGCAGCAGCCTGAGGGAAAGCTTCATTGTTGGTGGTTGATTCTGGGATTGAGGCTTCAGCTGTGTTGACCTGTTGAACAAGTGTCGCACCGCTTCTCTGAAGTTCGGTAATTCTGCCGTCTGCAGCTAGTAAGCGCTGTCTTAGATCTTCGTTCTCTTGGGTGATGCGACGCATCTCAAGGACGATCTCATCTAGGAAATCATCAACTTCATCCTGGTCGTAGCCTTCGCGGAACTTGGTTGGCTGGAATCTCTTATTAACGACATCTTCTGGAGTCAACGGCATCGCAATCTCCCTATTCTTCTCTGCCACACCAAAGTGTGGGCTTTGTCAAAAGTTAAGGTTACCCTACCAAGTGTGAACTATAGGGCAGTTCTTAACAGGCCCTCGAGCAAACTCAAAAGCACAAAAAGCGCTAGTACTGATAGATCTAGGTAACCGCCGCCAATTCTAATTGGCTTGATTAGCTTGGAAAGTGGCTTGATTACCCAGTCTGTGAGGGTAAATGAAATCTCAGCCAGTATCAAGAAAATACCCTTTGGTCTAAAATTTGGGTTCATAGCTCGAACCCATTCCAATAGAACACGAGCCAATAGAACAATACGGAAAATGTCTATGGCGAATAAAAGAATTGCTGCGATTTGCGACAAGATTTCTCCGGGTTACGGACGAACGATAAGACGGTCGCCTTCAGCTTCAAGCACATCGTCATCGTCAGGATCGATGTCAACGCCGTAAGGAGCTAGAAGGTAAACAGTCTCAGCAACACGCTTTGATTCGCCCTGAAGACCCGCTTTTAGACCTGCCATGAAGTCAACCAGTCTTCTTGTCTCACCGTCGCTTAGAAGGTGAACGTTCACGATAACTGGAGTGCCTTCTCTTAGAAGCTCGGCGATAAGACCAGCCTCTGAGTATGTTGTTGGTGTCACGGTTTCAATGCTTGCAACTTCGTTGCCACGTCTTGACGGTCTAGGAGCTTTTGCTCTTGGAGCTGAAGTGCCTCTAGATTCTGAACTAGCAGGAGTTCTCTCTGCTGAGGGCATGAGGAAATTCTTAAGACTTGCAAAACCAGACATAGTGTCTCCTTTTCTAAACCCCGACATTTCAAGGTTAAACCCAAGAACTAACGCTTTCCAGTAATTGCTGTGCCTATTCTCAAGTGTGTCGCACCGAAGCCAATGGCCTCTTCAAAGTCACCTGACATGCCTGCTGAGATAAAGCTTGCTCCCTTAGAGAGGGTTTGAACCTCATGGCTAGCCTTGAGGATCCTGTCGAAATCGTAGGCAGGCTCGACATCCAGGCCGGCAACGCCCATAACTCCCAGCAGTTCAAGTTGAGGCACAGCTAACACCTGCTCAGTGAACCCAATAAGGTCCTGGAGTTCAATGCCGCCTCTGTTTGGATCATCGGTGAGGTTCAGTTCAATGAAGACCTTGAGGGTTTGGTCCGGGGTCTTGGCCAGTTGCTTGGCTAGTTCTTTCAGAAGAGACGGTCTATCTAGCGAATGCAGAACCGAACTGTAGGAAAGCATCGATCTAACCTTGTTGCTCTGCAACTGCCCCACAAAGTGCCAAGTCGGAGGGTTCTGCCCCTCTGGCAAATTAGATGAAACATCGTGAGCCTTTTGTGAGGCTTCCTGATCTTTGTTTTCTCCGAACTGGCTCTCACCCAAAGCAAGAAGTTCAAGAGCTAGCTCATAGCCGTGATTCTTGGTTACGACGACAAGTTCAATTTCTTGTCTGTCTCTACCAGCAGCCTGAGCAGCTGAATCAATTCTTTGGTGAATTGACTCTAGACGTTCTGAGAGGCTGGCTACCAAAGATCTTTACTTCAAGAAATCAGGGATGTCCATGCCATCGTCAAAGTTTGAACTTGTTCTTCTAGGTTCAAAGTTGAATGGCTTGTTCTCTTCAACAACTGATTCTTCAACTTCTTCTTCGTCGTTAGATGTTCCAAACCAAGCTGGGACACTTGCGATAGTCGAAGTCTGAACTTCTTCCTCTGGCTCATACGCAGCTGCTGGAACAACTGGAATCGCACCAGAGTTTGGAGCAGAGAATGCACTTGGACGTGAAGCTGGTCTTGGAGTTACCTCATCGAAACCTGCAGCAATAACGGTGACTCGGATTTCATCGCCCATTGCATCGTTGATTGAGCTACCGAAGTAGATGTTTGCACTTGGATGAACAATTTCTTGAATCAATCTTGACGCTTCATTGATTTCAGCAAGCTTCATGTTTGATGCTGCTGAGAACTGGATCAAGACACCACGTGCGTTGTCGATGCTGTTTTCTAGCAATGGGTGGTTGATTGCCTGCTCAGCTGCACGCATGGCACGGTCTTCACCCTTAGCTGTACCGATACCCATAAGAGCAGTACCTGCTCCTTGCATAACAGCCTTAACGTCAGCGAAGTCCAGGTTCACAAGACCTGTTTCAACGATTAGGTCAGAGATACCTTGAACACCTGCACGAAGAATTTCATCAGCCATGCTGAATGCATCAACGAAGCTAAGTTCAGCATCATTTAGTTCAATAAGTTTTTGGTTTGGCACGATGATAAGTGCATCAACTTCAGCCTTAAGTGCATCGATACCGGCCTGAGCATTCTCAGCTCTACGTCTTCCTTCAAAATCAAATGGACGGCTAACAACACCAACAGTTAGTGCACCTGACTCTTTAGCAACTCTTGCAACTACAGGAGCGGCACCGGTTCCAGTTCCTCCACCTTCACCTGCTGCTACGAACACCATGTCAGATCCGCGAAGCACTTCAGCGATCTCTTCTGCATGTTCTTCAGCAGCTCTTCTACCCACTTCTGGATCAGCACCTGCACCAAGGCTTCGAGTGCTGCTGCTACCAATTTCCAACTTCACGTGAGCTTCAGATTTAAGAAGGTCTTGACCATCAGTATTGATGGCGATGAACTCAACTCCGCGGAGTTGCTTTTCGATCATCTGGTTCACAGCGTTACCGCCGGCACCACCAACTCCAACAACCTTGATGACTGCTAGGAAATTATTCAAAACTGCTTCAGACATGTGCTTCCTTCGATTAGTCCAACATTTAGCAAACCCTAAACCTCCAGTTGAAGGTTAGTGATATTCACCAAATGCATCTGCGCCAAAAAACTAAGCCGTAAACGACTTAAAGCCCTGCTAATCCTGTGGTGTGTCTGGAACTTGCTAGCGAATAACGCTAGGTGTTTCTGGTGAAGAAACATCGAAGGTGGCTGGGATTCGAGGAGGTGTCTTCATCAGAAGCACTTTGAGCACACGGGATTTCAATGCAGCTTGGCTTGGGTCTCCCCAGATAATGGTCTGTCGGGCATTTCCCCTGAGTCTCATGGTCACGTTGTCTTTGGTTTTTGCCTGAATGTACTCGATCTTGCCAAGTAGAGCAGCTGGAAGTGCCAGCAAAACATCTATGGCCTGGGTGTAGTTCTTAGAGGTCTGTGGATCTCCCGTAATGATGATGGTTGGAAGCTTCTCATTGCCATTGGCTACGCCCAGACGAATTCCTGAAGGGTCGTACAGGAAGGCAACGCCGTCTTTGACGACTATTGAAATCGGAGTTCTTTCGACAATCTTGACCCTAAGTTCGTGCGGTGGCTGACTTACTACAGCGATGCTCTCAATCAACTTGAACTTTGCTAGGTCATCGGCAACGTTTTGACTACTGATCATTGGAAGAGGCTTACCAATGTAGCTCTTGAGTGCGGCTTGGATTAGTTCCTCAGGTACCTTCTCTTCACCAACCACAGTTATCTTCTGCACGGCCAGAATCGGTGTGAACATGGTGGACATCACGAACAGAACGAGTGCTAGCAGAGCTCCAAGAATTGATCTGATGAAAATCTTTTTAGTTTGAGATTCCCTCGTGAATCTTCTTGCTTCACGTAGTTGAGCTCGTCTAACTCCAGCATTTAGTTTCACCTTCTTGATTGAGGGCTTAGTAGAAACTTTTGCTTTCTTGATAACTGGCTTAATTTTTGACTTAGCCGAAGTAGCCCTTGCCTTAGGAACAGGCTTAGAGTAACGAGGACGATTCTTCGAAGGTTCCAAAACTATGCCTCAAGTGCTTTTAGTATTCCTGGTACCTGACGGTAAACATCTCCACAACCCATAGTGATAACAAAGTCACCAGCTTGAGCAATCTTCGCAACTTCAGACGGCACATCATCCCAAAGTGGAACGTAGTGCATCTTGCTTTGGTCATGATAGGCATCGGCAATAAGTGCCCCAGTCACACCTGGTTCAGGATCTTCTCTAGCCGCGTAGATATCGAGCACCACTACTTCATCGCTCAGACCTAGTGCTTCTGCAAATTCTTTAGCGAACAATCTTGTACGGCTGTAAAGGTGTGGCTGGAAAACAGTAATCAGTCTTCCAGAACCAACTACAGCCCTTGCGGCACTCAAAGCTGCTTGAACCTCTGTTGGATGGTGAGCAAAGTCGTCATAAACCTTCACTCCCCTAACTTCACCGTGCAACTCAAATCTTCTTTGGGTTCCATTGAATGTTGCGATTGCATCCAAAGAAGACTCCGGATCAAATCCAAGACCTACCAACACAGCGAATGCACCTGCCGCGTTTATGGCATTGTGCTTTCCTGGAACCAAGAGGGTGGCTGAGTAGTTATTCCCTTGGTACGAGAGTTCAAAACTGACCCTTGCACCACTTGCGTCTAGATTGACAATTCTGACATCAGCAGTTTCAGCTTCACCGAAGGTAATTACTTTCTTACCTTCAATCAATTTGGTTACACGTATCGCTCCGGCATCATCCGAGCTAATGGCAACAAAATCAGAGGCACCGTAAGCGAAGCGGGCAAACTCTTTCTCAAAGTTCTCAAGTGAACCGTAGTGATCTAAATGATCTGGGTCAACATTTGTAATCAATGCAACTGCCGTTTCATAGTGCAGGAAAGAGCCATCTGATTCATCCGCTTCAATTACGAATAGATCTGTTGAACCTGATGCGGCCGATGAACCATACTCAGCAATTACTCCACCATTAACAAAGCTCGGATCCTGACCTAATTCCCTTAGCCCGGTAACAACCATTCCAGTGCTGGTTGTTTTTCCATGTGCTCCAGCAACGGAAATCAGTTTCTTTCCTGTTGTTAGATACTTCAATGCCTGCGATCTGTGCAGGATAGGTAACTTCTTCTCCTGAGCTAACACGTACTCAGGGTTAGTAGGCCACAAAGCGGATGTCACAACAACTGTGTCCGCGTCGCCAAGATTGGCGGCATCGTGACCAATAGCAACGTGAGCACCTAGTTTTCTGAGCTCATCAATGTTGCCTGATTCTCTAACATCGCTACCAGTAACTTTGTGTCCGGATTGAATCAATAAACGGGCAATACCGCTCATACCTGATCCACCGATACCAATGAAATGAATGTGCCCAAGGTGCTCGGGAACTACTTGGCTGAAATCCGGTTTGATGGTCATAAAATCCTCTTAATTTCTCTAAGACTAAATAAGGCTGGCTAGTCTTTGCCTAGCAACACGCCATTCACTAGCTTGAGAAGCCTTGCTGACCCATCTCTAACACCTATAGACAGAGCATTTGCTCGCATGCTCTTTATCTCTTTGGCATTACTAATCAAAGGAATTAGTTGTGAACGAACATACTCAGGAGTGAAATCAGCGTCATCAACTAACTTTGCTCCTCCCGCAGCCACTAGCTCGGCAGCATTTAGTTTCTGCTCTCCATTACCCACTGGATAAGGAACAAGAACTGCTGGCAATCCAACAGCAGCTAGTTCTGTAACAGTTGCTGCACCTGATCGGGCAACAGCAAAGTCAGCGGCAGCTAGAGCTAAATCCATTCGGTTGCAGTAACTGAGTCTGTGATAACCACCTTGAATCACATCTTCCAAACCAGCTCTATTGCCAACTACGTGGATAACTTGAATTCCAGCGGCTTCTAGCAACTGCTTTGACGCTTCGATAGTTTCGTTGATGCGCTTTGCACCAAGTGACCCACCGGTAACTAGCAAGGTAGTGAGTTTTGGATCTAATCCGAAATAGACATCTGCTTCAAACTTCATATCGGTCTTTGTGATCTCAATGACCTCTTTACGAAGTGGCATTCCAACTAGTACAGCTTTAGGTAAAGATGTTTTGCTGAATGTCACTCCAACTGCAGAAGCCCCTCTTGCTCCAACACGATTTGCATAACCCGGAAGAGCGTTAGCTTCATGCACTACATAAGGGATGCCAAGTTCTTTAGCTGCTCGATATGCTGGGGCACTTGCGTATCCACCAAAGCCCACAACGACATCAATGTTCTTTTCAACAAGATATGTCTTTACAGTGGCAACAGATTTTAGAAACAAAGTTGGGAATCTGAACAGATATGCATTGATGCGTCTTGGCATTGGCAATCTTGGCACGGTCAGTAGCTCGTAACCTCGCTCAGGAACCAGTGTTGATTCCAGACCCTCATTTGTGCCTAGAGCCCAGACAATATGCTCACCTGGTTGAGCCATGATTTCATCGGCTAGAGAAAGCAGAGGATTCACATGCCCTGCTGTTCCTCCACCTGCTAGAAGATAGTTGGTCATTTTTTACGCACTCTTCTTGGACGTTCTTGATCTCTCTCAACCGCTAGGACAACACCGAGAGCCATGAGGACTGCAAGCATTGAGGAACCTCCCTTTGAGAAGAGAGGAAGTGGAACACCAATCACAGGGGCTAACCCAAGTACAACTGCGATGTTGATGAATGCTTGCAAGGTAATCCACAGCATGACTCCAGTGACAGCAATCGCCCCAAATGAAGTTGTTGCGTTTAGAGAAACTCTACGAATGTAACGAGCAAGCATAAAGAAGAGCACAACCACTACAACTGCTCCAAGGAGTCCAACTTCTTCCCCAATGATGGAGAAGATGAAGTCGTTCTCAACTTCAGGAATCCATCCCCACTTCATCTTGGAATCGCCAAGGCCTGTTCCAAATAATCCACCTGAAGCCAATGCCCAAGCTGCTTTATCAACCTGCCAGTTTGTGTCAGCGGCAGTTGAATCTGTTTGTCCCAAGAATCCGAGAATTCGATTCAGTCGGTTTTGGTTTGTCAGAGCAAATGCAAGGACTAAGAACGCTCCTGATGCCAGGAACATTCCAATGTGCTTCATGGGTAATCCGATTAGATAAGCCAGGCCTACTACGAAAACAACAATGACCAGAGTTGTTCCAAGGTCTTGTGAAGTCACATAGATTAAACCAGCAGGTAAAATTCCATAAACCAAAAGCGGCTGGGCTCCTAGTCGCCAATCCCATAGATCATCTAGGTTTGGGCTCAGTTTCACTGCAAGAGCAAGGATGATTCCAAGCTTCATGAACTCTGATGGTTGAAGAGTTAGTGGACCAATCGCAAGCCAGTTGGTGTTACCACCGACTGTTTTACCAAAAGCAGGTACCAGCACGAGTAATTGCAGGAAAATCGATGCAGCCCAGAACAGCATTGAGAAACGTTGAATAACTTCAACCTTGCGCATTGAAATAAATATCATCAATGCCAGACCCAGGATTGCCGCGTAGGTCTGAGCTCTGAATTCAGCAAAGGCATCGCCTGTTGCCTTAATTGAAACCACGTTAGAGGCGCTGAGAACCATTACTAGACCGCAACCCAGCATTAGGACAATTAACATAGCCATGCGATAGAAGACAGGTGTTTGGTGCAGGAAGTAGCTGTCGAACCAGGTAATGGAAGATTGGATTGGGTTTCTGACAAAACTAGCTAGGTTTGGTCGATCAGCTGCTCTTTGAGTTGTTCTTCTCTTTACTGCTTGTTTTGTACTAGCCATTACTGAACTTCCTTACGAATTGCTTCGGCAAACTGTTCTCCCCTGTGTGCATAGTCTTTGAACTGATCCATTGACGCTGCCGCTGGTGCTAGAAGAACTACATCTCCGCTCACAGCAATCTCTTTTGCTATGCGAACAACTTGAGTCATGACTTCTGCATCCGGCACCGTAATCTCATGAACCAAAGTGTTGGGAGAATGCTGAGCTAGTGCTTCCAGCACAGGAGCTCTGTCCACTCCAATTACGATTGCTGCTTTGAGTCTTGAAGAATACTTTGCAACCAGATTCGAAATGTCGACACCCTTTAGTAATCCACCAACAACCCATACGACTGAGTCAAAAGAAGATAGAGCTGCAGCTGCAGCGTGAGGGTTCGTGGCCTTTGAATCATCCACCCAATCAATACCGTCTTGTCTCTTTACAAGCTCAATACGGTGATGATCAAGTTGGAAAGCTTTGAGACCATTAGCAATCTCTGCAGGCTGTAAACCAGCTGCTCTGACAAGTGAGGCAGCAGCAGCAATGTTTGCCATCAGGTGTGGACTAACGATTATGTTCTCATTCAAATCAGCCATTGAAGCTAGTTCAAGAGCTTCTGATGCATCGTCAACAAATGCTCTATCTACCAAGATGTCCTCGACCCAACCAACTTCATTAGGACTAGGAGTGTTCACAGTGAAACCAACCGCCTGGGCACTGTCAGTGTTTTTCGACTGCGATAAGAGCTCAGAAGTTTGTTTGTCCCCTGAGTTATAAACACAGCAAACTTTAGTGTTGTTGTAGATCTTGCCTTTAGCCTTGCCGTACTCAGCCATTGAGCCGTGCCAATCCAAGTGATCTTCAGCTAGGTTCAAAACAACGCTTGCCAGAGGCTCAATCTGGTTCAGGTAGTGAAGCTGGAAGCTACTGAGTTCAACAACTAGAACTTCAAACTCAGCTGGGTCTCTGACCACATCAAGAATTGGAGTACCGATGTTTCCGCAAGCTACCGCCTTTATTCCTGCGGTAATAAACATTTGCTCTACTAGCTGTGTAACTGTGGTCTTGCCATTGGTTCCAGTAATACAAATCCATTGAGAAGGTGTTCCGAACTTGTCTCTTACTCGCCAAGCAAGATCGATGTCAGTCCAGATTTCTAGACCATTTTCTTTGGCACCCACTAAAAGAAAATTGTCCGGTTTGATACCAGGCGAAGTAATAACTACATCTGCACCAAAGAGTTCAACTCGATCAGCGACTGCTTTTTCATCCTGACCAATAAGTGCTTCAATTCCTAGAACGTCCAGAATGTCTAGCGACTTTGAATCAGCTTTGTCAGCTACAACAAGTACTGAGGCTCCAAGTTCATTTAGAGTGTCGGCTACAGAGAAACCTGAAACTCCAAGACCAAAAACTACGGCTTTGAGCTCACTCCAATCAGAGTGCCAACTTTGAAGATGATCTAGCTTGCTCATGCAACCGAGCCATAAATCCACTCGACGTAGAACAAACCAATTCCAGCCATAACTAGAAGTCCACAGATAATCCAGAATCTGACCACAACAGTCACTTCATTCCAACCCTTTTCTTCAAAGTGGTGATGAAGTGGACTGTTTAAAAAGATACGTCTTGGCTTGCCTGTGAAGGCACGTGAGAGTTTGAATACACCTCTCTGCAAGATAACTGAACCTGCAGAGATAGCAAATAGTCCACCGACTAGGACTAATAGAACTTCAGTGCGAGAAAGAATAGCCAAAGCTGCAAGTGCTCCACCTAAACCAAGAGAACCGCTGTCTCCCATGAAGATTTGAGCTGGGTTGGTGTTGAACCAAAGGAACCCGATAAGAGCTCCAACGATTGCTGCGGCAATCACAGCTAGGTCAAGTGGATCTCTGGTGTTGTAACAGTTAGGAGCAATGTTTGAAATGTCACAGGCCTGGTTGAACTTCCAGAACCCGATAACAGCAAAAGCCCCGATAGACATAATTAGTGAACCAGTTGCGAGACCATCCGCACCATCGGTTAGGTTCACACCATT
>JACCDN010013185.1_pt1 | contig 24779 bp, 28 predicted proteins | sample 7441691 | NCBI WGS metagenome assembly JACCDN01 (sample SAMN15323439, study PRJNA562643) | freshwater metagenome | isolation source: river surface water | place: USA:Blue River Watershed | collected 2017-08-16 | reverse complement strand
ACCACGATAATAGCGGGCGGAGAGTCCGAAAGCGAACTTCGAAATGCGCAACCAGAAGTCAAAACAGAATTGATGAATAAAAAAACTCATCAGATAAATAAATTAAGCCTTGATGAGAACAAAGAAAATATCGGACAAGATGTATTTAGTCATTTTGAGAAGCTGGAAACGCTGGAAGAGTTTAGTGGTGTACAGCGAGAAATGGATGGAGAGGATGAGCTTTCAATGCACGCAGATGCACTTGATGAACTAAATTTACAAGAAGTAATAAGAAGCGGAAAAAAAGCCCAGTCACTTTATCGAACTGAACTAGATATGGGATTTGAGATTGCCGATAAAGAAGATGATAGTGGGGCGACAAAAATTGAAACCTATTATTATGATGAATGGGATTATCAAAAGCGCACATATAAGAAAGATTGGTGTGCGGTTCATGTTGATAGTTATTTCAAGAAAACAAAACAAAAACACAAAGATGACGAAATTAACGTCAAAAAATCCTATTTTGAAGTTTTGAAAGAGAAAAAAAATGAAATTGAAAATATAAGAAGAAAACTATTAAGGGTTTCTAGTCTCTATGTTAAGCGTAAAAAGCTTTACGATGGTCGTTTTGTAGACATAGATAATTACATTAGAAACTTTACCAAGCTTTCGCGCAATATTTCGTCGGATGGGCGAAATTATTTAGACCTTTTTAAAAAGAACAGAGATCTTTGTGTTTTAATATTGGTTGACAATAGTTTGTCTGCAGACTCCTGGGTTCAAAATAAAAGAATTTTAGATTTAAGTTTAGAGTCTTTATTACTTTTTGGAGAAGCTGTAGAAATTTTTTCAGATCCAATAATGGTCGCGGGTTTTTCTTCAAATACAAGAAGTTCATGTAAATTTTCAATATGGAAGAGCTTCTCTGATAAATGGAATAATTTTATCCGGATTGCTGATGAGATAACACCAGAAGGTTATACACGCATAGGTCCAGCGATAAGACACGCAAGAAATATTCTTCTCGAAAGAAAAGAGAAGAAGCGAGTTTTACTTATTTTAACGGATGGTCGTCCAACAGATTACGATCGGTATGAAGGAGTTTATGGGTTATCTGATGTTCGTAAATCAATTGAAGAGTGCGAGCGAGATGGGATTATTCCTTTTGCCATAGCCGTCGATCCAACCGCTAAACAGTATTTACCAAAATTATTTGGAGTCGGTAATTATAGTATTTTGCAAAATATATCAAAATTGCCTGAAATTTTAACGTCACTGTATATAAAAATTACTAAAAAGTAATATGAAGGAATTATGAGAGAATTTATTAAAAAAGTAGCTACTGGACCTAAAGGGAATGAGGATTTAACGCTGCAAGAAGCAGAATGCATGATGCGATTACTTTTATCAAGTGATGTAAGTGATGTAGAGATGACGGCTTTTTTAGTTGGTTGGAGGCTAAAGCCCGAAACGATTAAAGAGTATCGTGGGGCTTATAATGTTATTCTAGAAAAAACGAAAAAGAAAAATGTTCAAAACAGTTTTGAGTTAGGATTTCCATTTGATGGCAAGAACGACTCACCTTATCTTTTTCCATTAATCGGAAAAATTTTAAAAACAGAGGGAGTTCACTTGGTGGTGACTGGAGATGAAAGAGTTCCTGCTAAAAATGGTGTTACCGTTAAGATGCTTCACCAAAAACTACGCGAAAGAGAATTTAAACAAGATTATGAGTATTTTGACCGCAGAGATTATTTACCACAATTAAGCCAATTAACAGGTCTTCGAAATTTAATAGGACTTCGTACGGCACTGAACACTTTGGAGAAGTTCTCGCTCGTTGCCGAAAGTAAGTTTGCAGCAACTGGGGTTTTTCATAAGCCTTATGTGGAAAAATACGCGACCATTTTTGAAGATCGCTTAAAAAGATTTTTGTTGGTTTCAGGAAACGAGGGATCTCCTGAAATTGCTAAAAAATCCAAGTACTGGATCATTTCTGAAGGAAAACGTGACGAGTTCTTAGTGGATCCGCTAGATTTTGGGATTCAACCCATTAATAGAAATGAAATGTATTCTCTAGAAGAACAGTTTGCGATTATCGCTGACCCTCCTGAGAATGTTTGGATGATGGCATGCTTAAATGCCGCGATATACTTAGAGGTTATTCGTCCACAAACTGATGGAGTAAACATAAAAAATAATTACGACTTATTCTTAGGCAAAAAAATATGAGAAATTTAACATTAACTAAAAAAATACTTCTTATTCTTATTCTTATTCCTCTTTATATAACTATCATTACACTTAGTTTGTTTACACTCAAAGATTTTAAGAATGATGAATTAAGTGGTGAGAAAGTATTAAAAGGGGCGCTGGCATTTAAAGAAACTTCAAGGCTAATCCATGAGACACAAAAAGAGCGTGGAAAGTCTGTTTTATTTTTGAATGGTAAGGCAGAACGTGCTGACCTTGTAACTCATCGAGAAGTTGTATCTAAATACCATGGTCTAACTCTAGACTCTTTGGGCGCAGTTGATTTCTCAGATAAAGACAATATCGTAAGCGTGGTCCAGAATGATCTAGAAAGAATTAGAGCAATGGTAGATGCAAAAGTTACAGTTGCAGAAGCATTTAAAGAATATGGTCAATACATTGATAAGCTCATTTTTATGCAGACAAAAATATTTGAACGCTCAGGTTTTGAAGGAAAAGAGAGTAAATTAAAAAGTTTAGTCATTTTTGAGCAATCGAAAGAACAACTTGGACGTTTGCGTGCTTTTTTGAATGGTATTTTTGCAACAAATCTTCCTAAAGATGGTAAGGATCGAGATTTAGCTCAAAAACTTTTAACATCTTTTATGATCGGATTAGATTCTCCAGGTTTACTCATCTCACAAACGTCACAAGAGAAAATAAAAACGATTTTAAATTCACCTGATTGGAAAAATGTTCAGGCAAGTTATGACTTGTTTCTCGCTAAATACCAAGAAGGAAATTACGGTGTTTCCTCTACCGATTTTTCAAAAGCTATTACGGCAAATATTGATTCCATCTATGAGATTGTTCTGTTTGAGCTAGATGAAAATATTCAGTCCTTACAAAATGTAGAAAAGAGCTTGCAGCGTTCTTTTTATATGTTAAGTGTAATTATCTTAGCGGTTATTCTTACTGTTTCCTTTATCGTTTATGTAGTAGTTAAGCAGTTAGTCGGTGACTTGAAATTTTTAGGCATGCAACTTAATGAGCAATCTAAAAAAGTGGAGAGCTCATCGGCAAGTTTATCTGAATCAGCTGAACAACTTTCTCAGTCAACAACAGAGCAAGCAGCCTCATTGCAAGAGACGTCGGCTTCTATTGATGAAGTGAGTTCAATGATTTTAAATACAAAAGACAACGCCGCAAGCTCAATTGAGTTGGTTAAAAAAGGTATAACGAGTGTAACAAGAGGTGCGCGTTTGGTAAGTCAAATGCAAGATGGAATGAATAAAATAAAAGAATCAAATTCCATTCTACTTGAAAAGGTTAATCAATCTGTTACTGAGACTGAAAACGTGCTTGGAATTATTGCGGAAATCAATACAAAAACTAAAATTATTAACGATATCGTTTTTCAAACGCGCTTACTTTCCTTTAATGCTTCAGTAGAAGCCGCAAGAGCCGGTGAGCATGGTAAAGGTTTTTCTGTTGTGGCAGAAGAGATTGGGAAACTCGCTCAGGTTTCAGGGGAAGCCGCTCATGAAATTGCAGAAATGCTTTCAAAAAGTACAGTTGAAGTTAAAAAGATAACAGAAAAAACTAAAGAAAATACGAGTGTCGCTCTTGAAGAAACGGATCAGAAAGTTCAGGTGGGAATGGATATTTCCATTCAATGTGAAAAAGTATTTAAAGAGATTAGTGAGAGCATCGATGAAATCTCTTCGATTGTTAACGCAATCAATTTAGCAACAGAAGAGCAGTCGAGCGGGGTGTCCGAAGTGACAAAAGCCATTGGACAACTTGACCAAGTAGCTCAACAAAATGCCCAGAGTGCTCAATTAACTTCTCAAACCTCCGAAGACCTATTGGGTCTTTCAAAGGAACTCGAAAAGCAGATTATTCGATTGAATCAACTGGTAGTTGGTTAAAAGATGGGGGGATCAGATTCCCCCTATCTTTTTTATTTTTTTATTTTTGATAGATTGGCAATTTCCCGATCTAAATGAAAAAGTCCTCTTCCTTCAATTCCTATAATTTCAATTTTATCAAGAATATCTTTAAAAAGTTTTTCTTCCTCGTGTTGCTCTGAGGCATACCACTGAAGAAAATTAAAAGTAGAGAAGTCTTTTAATTCTAGGGCCGTACTACATAGATCAAATATTGACTTTGTGATTGAAATCTCATGATCGAATGTTTTTTGAAAAACTTCCTTCAGGTTTTTATAGTCACTGCTGGGCTTTGGTATTTCCCCGATCATCGCAAGTGCACCTGTTTCGTTAATATAATCGAAAAGTTTATAGGCGTGCATGAGTTCTTCTTTTGAATGCTCTTGTAAAAAGTGAGCAGAACCATGTAATCCTTTATGAGCACACCATGCACTCATTGATAAATAGAGATTTGATGAAAACATTTCTAGTTGAACTTGCTTATTTAGACTGTTTATTAGTTTTTCATTTAACATGTAATATCCTTCTGGTTAATTTGTTTATAGTGAAGCTGCACCAATCATCATGGCGATCAGGTGAGCTGACATATTGTAACAAGCTCCACCTTCTTCAATTTTAAAATGGAAGGCTTTACCTTTTAATATGGTCGAGTATTTCGGATTAATAAAGTGGTTGTTAATGAAGTCTTCTGCATCAACTTTAACCTCAATTTCTTCTCCGTTAACGGAAAAAGTATAGATATTATCTGTGCGACTAAGTTTTTTAAAAATCACCTCTATTTCACTAGTTCCTTTTTCTCCAGTTAAAATAATTTTTCCACCAAAGGGACGATTGGCCAATTTTTCGAAAACAGTTGTGCTGATTCCACCATCTTTTTTAATGGTTAAAGTAGATTGTCCTTTTTCTTCATTTATATTTCCGAAAATAAGAAAGCCATTTAAGGCACCAGCGATAGCGTGGTCATAAGATTTTAATTCGACATCGGTACCTGAAATATTGGTCATTTGATGCTCGCCCGCAAAAGTATTAAGGCTAAGCATGAGCATGAAGATTGTTATCAATTTTAACATAAAAACTCCTTTTGTTTTGTTGGGCATATATTATTTTGATTAATAATACTGTTCAAGGGTTAGTTTATTGATTAAAATCAAAGTATCTGAATGGTTTTTACTGAGATAGATCAAGTTTTTTATGATGAATTCAATTACAATAAATCAGAACCTAACGGAAAAAAATATGCCAATAGCCAAAAAAAATCTCCTTTTAATTTAGAAGCTTGCCTAGAAGGAAAAATTTCTAACGAGTGGATGATTGTATTAAAAAATTTGACGGTCAATCAAAAATTTAAAAAAAATGATCGAATTATTGATGAAGGAACTCCAGTAAAAGGCTTTTATTTTATTATTTCTGGAAAGGTTAAAATTGTAACTTCAATCTATGAAGGACAAGAAAGGATTTTGCGTTTATCGCATTCGGGGCATTTGATGGGACATCGAGCAATTAGTGCTAGTGTGTATCCAATATCGGCCATAGCACTTACTGACGTCGAGGTGACTTTCATTCCGACAGATGTATTTTTAAAAATGATTGGTCAAAATCCAAGTTTTGCCATTTATTTGGTTGAATTTATTGCACGAGACTTACGAGAAACTGAAGACCGTATGAAGAGCATGATTCATAATGATGTTATTGTTAGAATTTCTATTATTCTTTGCTTACTCATTGATTCCTATGGATATGATGATGAAGTTAAAGGACAACTACATTACACATTACCTCGTTCTGATATGGCGAATATGGCAGGAACATCCTATGAGAGCGTTATAAGAACACTTTCCAAATTAGAAGATATGAAACTGATTCGTTTAGATAAAAAGAACATTATTATTCTTAAGGAAGCAGCTCTACGAAAAATTTCTAAGGAAAAAAGCCGACTCTAAATAAAAGACAGATCAATTGTGATCAATATCACTTTTTAAAAGTTTGATAACTCAAACATTTAAAGTTACCTTTGAAACGAGGTAACTTTTATGTCAGTACAAGAATTTGAAGCACTCTTTACAACATCAATTCAAAGACTAACTTTTTTGAGTGAAGCTCCACTTTTTTACGAAGGACAATTTCTTTCAGGTTTATACTTTATTAAAAAAGGAAAGGTTCACCTTTCAAGAAAAAGAAAAATTCAAAAAAGTTTAAGTGAAAATCAGATAATTGGGGTCGGACCAATTTTGTTAGCAGAAGAGTCAAACCAGAATGCTTTTGTCGAAAAAGATACTGAAATTCTTTTTGTGAGTAAATTAGATGCTCTAAGAAAAATTGAATCGTTGACTAAGTGTCATTTGTAAAGATTCGATAGCCAAATTTCACAAACATCAACCTGCAAATCCACCCCCGAGTGGGAGGCAATATCAGTCATCACTCTGATGGCCGTCATATTATGTTCCCATATTTCTCCCTATAGTTGATTTATATTTGGGAGGATTATGAAAAAACCAATTGAACAATTCACCGTTAAAGATGCTCTTGAGCTTGCGATACAAATTGAGGCACAGGCCAATGAACGCTACTCTGATTTTGCACGTCAGATCGGTAGCGTGACAAAAGGAGATGCTGGAGATTTTTTTTCGACAATGGCAATAAATGAAGCCAAACACGCAAGGGATCTGATTGCAAAATATACCGAACTTTTTGGTACCTACAATCAAAGCATTCAAATTGAGGATTATTACGAATATTTAGAAGCAGAAGCACCAAGCTTTGATCGCTCAGAAAGTTATATGTCGACGAAAAAGGCGCTCATCGTTGCGAGAGATTCGGAAATTAAAGCTCATTCTTTCTATAAAAAATTTGCTGAAAGTTGTCAGGACAAAACGGCTAAAGAATTTTTTTTAGAATTGATGAACGAAGAAGACGAACACCGAAGAATGGTTGAAGCAGAGCTTGAAAAAATTGGAGAGGATGATGCTCCAACGAGAGAGAGCGACGATATTGATGAACCAAATGGATTATAGGAGTTTAAAATGAGCACATATATGAAACACCAATTAAATGTTCCTGGAGCTTGGTTTACGACTCATCCTGATGATGACTCAGGAGAAGGTTGTATTGCTTGTAATGTTTGTTACACGTCAGCACCAGATCTTTTTAAGGACGATGAGGATGGCAACGCCTACGTCATAAAACAACCGGTAACGGCAGCAGAGATTGAACTTATGAAAGAACAAGTTGAGTCTTGCCCAGTTAATTCGATCAAAGCAGAGGAATAAAATTATGCGAACAGAACAACTTGAAAGTGTCGTTGTTAGATTCTCAGGGGATTCAGGCGATGGGATGCAACTAACAGGAACTCAGTTTTCTAATACTTCCGCCTCAATGGGAAATGATATTTCTACTTTTCCAGATTACCCATCAGAAATTAGAGCGCCACAAGGAACTATCGCCGGTGTTTCTGGGTTTCAAGTTCATATCGGCGCCACGGAAATCAACACTCCTGGAGATGATGTGGATATGCTAGTGGCCATGAATCCTGCAGCTTTAAAGGCAAACTTAGATTCAGTAAAACCTTCTGGATATATTTTGGTCAATGCAGATGCCTTTACGGAAAATAATATTAAAAAAGCAGGTTATGCTGAAAATCCGTTGGAAACTGGGGAGCTAGAAAAGTATAGACTCTTAAAAATTCCTGTTACTTCACAAACGCAAGCAACTTTAGCATCGCTCGATTTAGACTCAAAATCTAAGGATAAATGCAAAAATTTTTACGCCTTAGGTGTGACATATTTTTTATATGGCCGAAGTTTAGAACCAACAATTAAGTGGATCGAGGATAAATTTAAAAACAAACCGATTGTAAGAGATGCAAACATTCTGGCTTTGAAGTCCGGGAGAAATTTTGCTGAAACTTCTGAGTTTGTTGTTTCAAAATATGTTATTCCGGAAGCCAAAATTGAGCCAGGTAATTACCGTCAAGTAAATGGAAACCAAGCTACTGCATGGGGATTAATGAGAGCCTCAGAGGTTTCGGGTCTTGATTTATTTTTGGGAAGTTATCCTATAACACCGGCTACCGATATTTTGCACGAATTAGCAAAACATAAAAACCTACCTGTTGTTACTTTCCAAGCAGAAGATGAGATCGCAGGTATCTGTTCGGCCATTGGAGGATCATTGGCAGGAAAACTTGCCGTGACCACAACTTCTGGACCAGGAATGGCACTAAAAACTGAAGCCCTAGGACTTGCGGTTACATTGGAAATTCCGCTGGTCATTGTAAACGTACAAAGAGGTGGGCCTTCTACTGGACTACCAACAAAAACGGAACAATCCGACTTAAATCAAGCTATATTCGGACGAAATGGTGAAGCACCTATCGCGGTTGTTGCCGCCTCAAGACCGAGTGATTGTTTTGAAATGGCTTATGAAGCTGCAAGAATTGCATTAGAGCATATGACCCCTGTTATTTTATTAACCGATGGTTTTATTGCGAACGGTGCCGAGCCTTGGAAAATTCCAGATTTTACAAAAAGTTTTAAAAAGATAAAAACTCACCTTATTGATCCTAGTACAAGTGATCCTGAGACAACTAAATGGACTCAACGAGAAACTGAAACCTTGGCCCGCAAATGGATTGTTCCGGGGATGAAGGGTTTTGAGTATCAGATTGGTGGTCTAGAAAAGGATATAGACAAAGGCTGTGTGTCTCATAACCCGCTAAATCATCAAAAAATGTCAGATCTTCGTGAGAAAAAATTGCAATTAGTGGCCAATAATATTCCAGATCAAGAGATTCTAGGAGAGTTGTCTGGAGATGCTGTTGTTGTAAGCTGGGGAGGTACATTTGGTGCTGTCTATATGGCGGTAAAAAATCTTCAAAAGCGTGGTTTAAAAGTATCACACATGCATATGAAGTATCTTCATCCTATGCCAAAAAATGTAGAGGCTCTTTTAAGAGGATTCAAACAAGTTATCGTACCAGAGCTTAACAATGGTCAATTGAAAAATATTTTAAATGCAAAATTCCAAGTAAATGCTGTTGGCTATAATAAAATGCAAGGGCAGCCATTTAAAATTTCTGAATTAGAAAGTGCAATCATCGATTTAATGAAAGAAGGAAATATCTTATGAGCGAATGTTCAATAGAGTATAAAAAGAAGGATTTTGCAAATGACAATGAGGTGAGATGGTGCCCAGGTTGCGGAGACTATTCAATTCTTTCAAGTTTGCAAATGGCTTTAACAAAAGTAGGAAAGAAAAAAGAAGACATTGTTTGTGTTTCGGGGATTGGTTGTTCGTCGAGATTTCCTTATTACATGGGCACTTATGGATTTCACACCATACACGGGCGTGCACCTGCAATCGCCTCAGGTATGAAGCTCGCTAACCCTGATTTAAGTCTATGGATCATTACTGGAGATGGGGATGGGATGTCCATTGGTGGGAACCATCTCATTCATACCTTGAGAAGAAATATCAACATGAATATTCTGCTCTTCAATAATGAAATCTATGGATTAACGAAAGGACAATACTCACCAACAACTGAAAAAGGTAAAGTCACAAAAACCTCACCCTATGGGTCAATTGACCATCCCTTTAATCCTGGAAAACTAGCCATCGGAGCAGGCGCAACTTTCATCGCTAAGACTATCGATACTGATCCAAAGCACATGACAGACATTATGATCGAAGCCGATAAACATCGAGGAATCTCATTTGTTGAAGTCTACCAAAATTGTGTCATCTTTAATGACAAAGCCCATGATGTCTATACGAATCGTCAGACCAGAGACGAAAATACCTTGTATGTTGAGCATGGTAAAAAAATGATTTTTGGAAAAGATAAAAATAAAGGTATTATGTTACGAGGATTTAATTTGGAAGTGGTAACAATCGGAGCGGATGGTATTACTGAAGCAGATATCGTTGTTCACGATAAATATAATCCGATACTAGCTTTTCAATTGCTAGAGTCTAGTAATCCTCCAGAATTTCCGATGGCGATAGGTGTTCTTTATCAACAAGAAAAATCGACTTATGAAGAAGATATGGAACAAAGTCGAAAGAGTGTCGTAGATAAGAAAGGTGCTAAAACCTTATCGGATATCATTTACGATGATGAAGTTTGGAGTGTTAAATGAAAAAACTTATTGATGAATTAAATGATGAGCATGTTTATATTGATAATTTTATGCGTAAGCTTGAGCTTGCCGTTGCCGGAACTCATTTTCTTAATAACCTTTTGAAGATGGAAGGAGAATTTGTCAGTTTTGCCAATAAACATCTCTTAGATCACCATGCTAAAGAAGAAAAATTCTTATATCACTGGATGGTTGAGCAAAACAAAAATTCAGATAAAGAACTTATAAGGAAAATGATTGATGATCATAAAAATTTTGAAGAAAGTGCCAAATGGATCATTTCAGAAATGGCCCATGCTAAAAAAGGTGAATATCAAAATCATGCCAATTTAGGTTTTAAGATAAGTGAGTTTTTGAATAATTATCAAGAGCACTTAAATAGAGAAAGTCATTTTATCTTTTTAATTGCGGAAGGCCTAGAGCAAAAAGATGCTCATCAATAAGTATGGCAATTATTTAAGAAAAGAGTTCGGACAACCGATTTATAAAATAACGGTTGATGCTGGTTTTACTTGTCCCAATCGAGATGGCACAAAAGGGATTGGTGGATGCACCTATTGCAATAATGAGAAATTCTTTCAAGTCGAGAAGTACCAAGGAAAACCCCCTCGTGATCAAGTTCTAGAGAAAATTTCAAAAAGAAATTCAAAAAAAAACGAAAAGCATATTGTCTATTTCCAAACGTACAGCAATACCTACGGGAATTTGGAGCATTTAAAAGAAGTCTATTCTTCAGTGTTGGAAATTGAGAACGTCGTAGGATTGGCTATTGGAACTAGGGTCGATTGTATGAGTGAAGAGGTCTTTGAACTTCTTTCTGAAATCAGTAAAAAATACTACGTCTGCTTAGAGTATGGTTTAGAATCTATCTATGACAGTACATTAGAAAAAATTAACCGTGGACACGATTTAAACTGTTTTATTAAGACAGTTAATCAGACTAAGCAGTATGGCATAGATGTTTGTGCCCATCTTATTTTGGGTTTTCCATGGGAGAATCGCTCTGTAGCTAAGGAGAGCGCATTATTCATTAATGATCTTCCGATAAAATTTGTAAAGATTCATCAATTGCAAGTTGTTAAAAATTCAATGATGGGAAGAGACTATCAAAAAAAACCATTTCCCCTTCTCGATAAAGATACTTACATAGAGTATCTTAGTGATTTTATTACCCATCTTAGTCCAGAATGTATTATACAAAGAGTGGCTGGAGATTGCCCTGAGGATATTATTCTTGGGACAGGATTCAGTGAAAATTCACATCGAATTCTATTTGAATTAGAAAATAAACTGACCTCGGCAGGACTTAAGCAGGGGATCTATCATAGAGGTAGTCATGAAATATCCTAATTTTTACCATAACGTAAAAAAAATAAAAGTCTATGACCCACTTGCTGAAGTATTGGGTAGTGTTGAAAATGGTATTTTTGAATACTCGTTTATTGATGCCGTCAAATATACTGGGCATGGCTGTCCTACTGTAGCCGGAGCTTTTATGGTTTGCGTGCACGCATTGTCACATTTATATGGTGAAGGGGAACTACCTGTACGAGGAGGCATTAAAGTTAGTCTTCGAGCGCTTGAGAATGAGGGGGCAAATGGAGTTATCGGCAATGTCTTCACTTTGTTACTTGGAGCGGGAGGAGAAGGCGGATTCAAAGGATTAGGGGGGAATTTTTCACGCCATCATCTTATTGAGTATGGTGCTAAAATTCGATCGCCATTTGCTTTTTGTCGAACAGATAATAATAAAAAAGTTTATATCGATTACCATCCAGAACATGTACCAAGTGATCCACGAGTTTCGGCACTATTAAAAAAGATACTTAGTGACGAAGCATCAAGTAATGAAAAAAAACTATTCCACGAACTTTGGAATCAGCGAGTTGAGAAATTACTGGTTGAACAACAACATAATGCAAATATCTATTCTGTTACAATTGAAGAATGATCTGTAATTTGAATCAAAACGTTTTGTTGCAACTTTAGCGAGTCGATAGTTAGATATCCCAAGAAAAGAGATAGTGAAATGAGTGTTAAGCCTGCTATAAGATAGAATTGTAGCAACGTTGTCAAAGATAGTGACAGAGTTATATAAAAAATTATTTTAATATCGCGATCTTTAATAAAGTCTTTAAGTGTTGGAAGTGTCACACTAAAATTCATCAGCTCCATTTGTTTCTGGCTTAGATTTTGCCAAATTAAAAATGGTATTATTTTTAAAAGCATGGCCATGATTAAATGCAGAAACACCCCCATAAATAAGATACTTCCAAGAGCTAGTTCGAAATTGCTGTGTTGTTCATTTCCATAAGGTAGAATACTCCAGCAGAAGATACCGAGTATGCAATGAAGAAAAAATGATTTCCAGAATAAAAGTGTTGGCTCTGAACCTCTTCGGCGGCGTTTTTTTAAATTTAAATATAGCTGTAATAAATATTCTGTCATGAGATAACCTATGCCCAATTTTGGCAAAAGATGAAAAAATGGCCATGATGTGGTTATTAAAGATAGGAATAAAAAGAGTGGCATAAAGAGTTGGCGTTTTAAGATGTTTTCTCCAATTGGGTTAGTGATAAAAAACATGGGGATTATATGTTGAGAGATCGCGATAAAAAGATGATAGAAAAAGCCAAGTATAAAGAGTGATAAGTGGGCATCGGTGACGTCTGGTCGAAAGACTGGAAGTGAGAGTCCGAAGTGAACGAGCATTAACCATAACGAGGCGATAAGGCCTAGTAGAAAGTAAATTTGACAATAAATGAGATGAATATACATTATTTTTTTGTTTTCATTATATTTAGAGAACGTTTTTTTAATGATTGTGATTGAAAGCATTACTAAATGTAACCATAAAATGCTCAACACGATGATAAGAAAAAAGTTTCCGGCCAAATCGTTTTGATGAAAAAAATATACAAATAAACCGAGAGACACTGGAACAACATAAATGAGCTTACTAAAGATTTGTAAAAAATTATTTTCTATTCCAAAAAGAACTGGAAGTAGTTGAGTGATGGAGCCCAAGAAAATGGGCAAAAGAAATCCTAGCGTAAAGAGGTGAACAGCGATAATGACCTCTGTGTCCCAACGGCTAGACAGCACATTGTGGGATTGGATGAGGTAGCAGCCACACAAAAATAGGCCTATAAAAGATAGAAAAAAAAATCTGAAGCTTTTCGAGTAGTGCGGGTTTAATGTTAAGTTGATTGTCTGGGTCATGAATATTTCAATTCGCTTCTTTTAATCGTGATCTCATATTGAGAATTCACTTGTTTGCAGGTGTATTCGAAACCTAGTTTTTGTAAATAGGGATAAAGCCCAAAGGGTTCAATTCGATGGATGACGACAATAGTTTTGTTATCTTTATAGTTATCGGTGATTGTTTTTAAGATCGTCTGCAATGGCTTTGGACTCTCTAAATTCCTAACATCTAATGTGATAAAGGCATTGTTTGTCATCAGGTTAACACCTTTTTTTATTCATTAAGTTTTTTTGAGATGTTACTTAGAATATCTTCAGCGCTTGTCGCAATTTCTCTGTCTATAATGGGATAGAGAATCTGTTCTTCTTTCATGTTGTGTTGTTGAATCATAATCATACATGTTTCAGCCAGTTGGTGAAATTTAGATGTATCTTCTGCTGTTAGCGATTTTTCAATTTCGAGAAAACAATTTTTTATCTGCATGTGCTCCATTTCCATGACCATAATAGGTGGTATTTTAACTCCCATGGTTTTTATGGTTTCAGGGAAGAGAATTTCTTCTTCGATTGAAAAATGTTTGAGATTCACGTTTTTCCATTTTTCAAATGCAATTTTTGCCACCGCAAAATTTTTCTGTTCAAGAGCATTCTCGATATTTTCAAAAGCATAATCGCAATCTCGGTGATCTTGACTCATTAAAGCGGAAATATTTTTGCTGGACATGAATGACTCCATAAATATTGAAAACTATAACTCGCCCTAAGATTACCTTTTTTTTATCTTGTAAAATATGATGGCCGTCATAGTGGAAGCTGACGAACAAAAGGTAGTGTCCAAGTACCTGCTTTTTCTGTGTATATGACAACAATCATATTTGATTTATTTAATTTAGGAAGCATGCTTATAGTATGTGGACTATTAACCTATTGTCTTGGGAAGAGTGAGTTATGGTAAAAAAAAATGTAATAAGCACATTTCAAATTTTTGGAGAGTTACAAAAAGTTTTTAATGAAAAATTAAAAACCAATAACTGTTCCGCTGATTTTGTTTTTTTATTTGCGGGACAAAAACCTATATCAGCAGTTTTGTTAATAGAGGGCGCTGTTGAAATAGACTTCGGAAAAAAAGTTGTTCAAATTCAAGGCAGCAATATCCTTCTTTTACATGAAGAATTTATGAAGTCTAAGCCAATTAAAAGTACAGTGAGAATTTTATCTGGTTCTATTTTTTGCTGGGCCGATAAAACGATGATTGAAACACTGCTAAAGTCAGATGCGATCACCAGTGTATCCACCTCAAGGTAGGATTTAACAAAAATCTGATCTTAGTCATTTATGAGTAGAGCGCTTAAAGTATGATGACAATGAACAAGTTTTGTCGGGCGAACTTGTTATTCTCTCCTGTTTTTTAGAAGTTGCCACTTAGGTGGCAACTTCTTATAAATGTTATTTAAATGTGTCTTAATAGTAGCGTCTGATACAAAAAGTCTTTTAGTAATCTCTTTTTTACTCAATCCCTGGAGAATAAGCTCGATGATAGTCATTTCGGATTTCGTTAAATCATTGGCTTTGATTTCTTCGAGAGTGCTTTGAATGTTTTTTGACTTGTCTTCTAAATCATAAAGTAGGGTCGTAATTGTATTACCATCATTGATGACAACAGCATCAACTTTTCCATTGACTGTTTCAGCGTTTTTTACCAGTTTCATTCCTTGGTTAATGACTAAGGGGGCATCGACAGGATAATTCTTCATACAAGAATCATGGCACTTTTCTAATAAACGGTTTCCACATAATTTGATACAGGCTTCATTTTGAAAGGTGACTGTCGATTCTTTGTCTTTTACGCAAACGCCAAGTTTAGAATGAATATCCATATAGACTCCCTTGTATAGCTTATTTTAATCCGGGGAGGTGGATATAAATATGATGTACGTCATGTCTTGGGAGTTGATAAAGAGGTATAAGTAATTGTAGCCATTAACTGAGGAGGAAATGTTATGTCTTGTGCAACATCTTGTGGATGCGGATCTAATAAAAAAATCTTAAATCAAGATAACCTAGAAAACCAAATTGTAGAAATCGTTTCAAATTTAAAAAAAGGCGATGAGGTTATTCTTTCATGTGAAAATGATTTTTCTGAAACATTGGTTAGCGTGATGAATGCGAAGTTTAGTGGAAGTAAAATTAAAGCTGTTATCTTAGAAAAAAATGCTAATGAAACAATCATTCAAATGAAGTACCCTGAAAAAGAAGAAGATTGTTGTGGTTTTTGTTCGTAGAATTTGAAAAAAGACGGTGGAAAAAGATCGGCTATTTTCCACCGCCTCGTTTGAGGAGATATCGCTAGATCTTGTGCTGGGCTCTGTCTGATAATACTAAATATAGTAAGTGATGGAGTACTTATGGCAGAAACAACAAGAAATTCCGATGCTCCTGTGTGGCCAGTTCTAAAAAGTCTTGACCCCATTGTTTCATTACAAGAAGTGCCGGGTGAGATTTCTATTATTTTTCAAATTACAGGTTGTCCTCATCGCTGTCAGGGATGTCACTCTGCAGAGCTATGGCCAGAGAATGGAGCTGAATTGACCTTTTCTAGGTTTAAAAACGAGTTGTCACGCTATGAAGGCTTTTTAACGTGCGTCTGTTTTTTTGGTGGAGAATGGAACGTAGCCAATCTGACGTGCTTTTTAGAATATGCTCGCGCGAAAGGATATAAAACCTGTTTGTATTCTGGAGCAGTAAGTGTTTCAGATGAACTTTATAAGAATTTAAATTTTTTAAAGTTGGGCCCATGGGTTCAAACTTTGGGAGGATTGGATAGCAAAAATACTAATCAAGTTTTTTACGATCTTGATAAAAAAACGACGCTAAATCATGTATTTCAAAAATAATTTATAAGCACTTAATTAACTTTTAAGTAAACACACACAACATTACTTAAAAGATTTTAATCAAACACACGGAGGGAGACATGTTAAGGCTTACGGAAGAACAAATTTTAGAGAAGATTAATTTTATATCTGATTATGTTAATGCAACAAATGCAGCGACAGGATCAAAGTTTGATGCAAATGCCAATGTATCTTCAAAAAATATCGCTACATTAGAAGCAGAGCTGAATAAAGACATTAATATCCAAGTTAATAGAAAACTTGTTTTTAATAAAATTTCAGATATGTACGGAAAAGATTGTGCCGATGAATATTTAAGACAAATAAAAAATCATGAAATCTATGTACACGATGAGACGTCTTTAAAGCCTTATTGCGCCTCTATTAGTATGTATCCCTTCTTATTGAATGGAATTCGTGATCTAGGAGGAGAGTCTCATGCTCCTCACCACTTAGAAAGTTTTTGTGGGTCATTTGTGAATCTTATCTTTGCCGTCTCTGCCCAGTTTGCTGGAGCTATTGCAACGGTAGAGTTTTTGCTTTATTTTGATCATTTCGCGCGAATTGACTATGGCGATAATTATTTAGAAACCCATAAAAGAGCGATCGAAAACCATTTTCAACATATCGTTTATTCTATCAATCAACCGGCAGCGGCCAGAGGGTATCAGTCAGTATTTTGGAATATTTCGTTATATGACGAAAAATATTTTGATAGTTTGTTTGGTGATTTTGTTTTTCCCGATTTAGATAAGCCAAAATTTGAAAACGTGGATAGACTTCAAAACTTTTTTATGACTTGGTTTAATGAAGAACGTAAACGTTCTATTTTAACTTTCCCAGTTGTTACGGCTGCAATGTTAATTGATGAAAATGGACCTGTAGATGTTGGGTTTGCTGACGCTCGTGCAAAAGATCTTTATGAGGGAAATTCCTTTTTTATTTATCAATCTAAAAGTGCAGATAGTTTAGCGAGCTGTTGTCGTCTAAGAAATGAAATTAGTGATAATACATTTAGTTATTCGTTAGGAGCAGGGGGCGTGGCCACAGGCTCAATTAACGTCATCACTTTAAATATGAATCGACTCATTCAGGATGGAAGAGATTTAAAAACCGAAGTTCAAAAAATACATAAGTATCAAATGGCCTATAGAAAGCTGATGGAAGAGTTCTGTGCAGCACATATGTTGCCTGTATATGACGCTGGTTACATCACTTTGAGTAAACAGTTTTTAACCATTGGTATTAATGGAATGGTTGAGGCTGCAGAATTTCTAGGAATCCGACCAGGGAATAATTCTGATTATATCAATTTTGTTTCAAGCCAATTGAAAATTATTTTTGATGAAAATATTCAAGCAAAAAAAGAATACGGATGTATGTTTAACACTGAATTTGTACCGGCCGAAAACTTAGGAGTTAAAAATGCTGCTTGGGATAGAGCTGATGGCTACCAAGTCAATCGTGATTGTTATAATTCATATTTCTATGTTGTTGAAGATGATTCTACTAATGTGATTGATAAGTTTGTCTTGCATGGTGAAAAAATAAATAAATATTTAGATGGTGGCTCGGCACTACATTTAAACTTAGATGAGTCGCTAACCAAAGAAGGATTTAGAAATATTATTAATCTTTCTGCAAAGACTGGTTGTAATTATTTTTGTACAAACGTAAAAATTACTATTTGTAATGAATGTGAACATATTGATAAACGTACTTTGTCTGCTTGTTCTAAATGTGGTTCAAAAGATGTCGATTATGGAACAAGAGTTATTGGCTATTTGAAAAGGGTAAGTAGTTTTTCATTGCAAAGACAAAAAGAGCATTCGTTAAGATTTTATCATCGTGAAAATTCGAATGTAGACAATAAGATTTCGATGAACTATTCACCAGTAGAACTAAATCAGGGTCATCTTGTAACTATTTAAAAAATATTACCCGATGTCTTAGGAGTACATTATGATATCAGCAGTAAGAAGGCTGCAGTTTTGTTACGGACATCGGGTTTATAATCATGAAAGTAAATGTGCTAATCTGCATGGGCATAACGGTGTGGTTTTTATTCACGCCAAAGCCCCTCAAGGTCTAGATAAATTAGGTCGGGTTATTGATTTTTCACTGCTGAAAGATTTGGTGGGGAATTGGATAGAAGAAGAATGGGATCATCGAATGATTCTCTTTAAAGACGATGTCGCCACCATTGATTTATTGTCAAAAGCTAGCTGGAGTAAAAAACCTTTTATCCTAGATGCTAATCCAACCGCAGAAAATATGGCGAAATTTCTCTTAGAGGATTTGTCTCCAAAACTTTTTTACGGAAAAGGAATTATTATTCATAAAGTTGTCTTTTATGAAACTGAAAACTGTTATGCCGAAGTCAGTATTGAACCAAATGATCCCAAAGTCCTAGAGCGTTTTGGGATACTCATTGCCAATAGTTTCTAAGGCAATTTCTGCCATTGTGGTGAAGGTATTTTGTCTTTCTTCTTTGCTAGTACTTTCACCTGTGACCAATGAATCACTAACTGTTAAGATTGATAAGGTCTTAATTCCAAATCGTGCCCCAAGGGAGTAGAGCATATTTGATTCCATTTCAACAGCTAGCACATTAAATTTTGCCCAGTTTTTCCATGAGAGTCGATCACTGTCTAGAGAATAGAATTGATCAGATGATAATATATTTCCGATGTGAGGTTTTATTTTTAATACACGAGCCTCTAAATAGGCTTGATGAAGGAGTTCAAAATCACTACAAGGAGCAAAGTCTAGGCCTTGAAAATAAATCTTATTATGTTGGGCATCGGTTGAGGCACTTTGGGCAATAATGATATCTTTTACATGAACACGCTCTTGATAACTTCCACATGTCCCAACGCGGATGATTTCCTTTACTCCATAATCATTAATCAGCTCATAGACATAAATTCCTAGGGAAGCTTGTCCCATACCAGAACCCATGACCGTGATGGTGGTATTGCCTTGTTTCCCTTTATAGGTCCCAGTGTAGCCTAACATTCCTCGGTTTTTATTAATACAAACAGGATTTTCTAAGAAATTTTCGGCTATAAATTTCGCCCTTAAAGGATCCCCTGGAAGTAAGACTTTTGGGGCGATAGCTCCAACAGCAGCATCAATATGTAGACTCATAAATTTTCCCAGCTCAAAAGGCGTTGTTCCCCGGTTAGGGTTTGAATTTGTGTAATATCTTGTGAAACTTCAATAACGCCACGATAGTTTTTTTCTTGATCCCTTATGGCGAAATATCTGATATGAATTTTTTTACCACGATAATCGATCCAAAATTCAGCTTCATTTTTTGTTCCACTTTTAAATTCTTCTAAGATTTTTAAAACAGTGCCCACACTTTTTGGTGGATGACAAAAACGTACCTCGCGGCCAATGACTGCTGGACTTCTTGGAAAGACCCGTTCATCACCACGGTTATAAAAAAGAACTCGATCATTTTCATCCACATAGGTCAAGTCCACGGGAAGAAAACGCAACATGAGATTAATTTGTTGAAGCGACATCATTCCTTCATCCATTTTTAAACCTAAAGGAATGTTTAGGTTTTTGTCTTCATGGTCATTAGATTGACTATCATTTCTCTGTTTAGCACTTATCCCAAAGGCAAAGCCAATTTCTTCTTCCCCTTTATGCATTTGAATCCAGTCTTCTTCTTTTAGTAAACGAAAGGCGTAGGGAAGTAAATGCTGTTCTTCGACAATCATCATTCTTTGTAATTCACTGATTAACATGTTGGAATAATTTTTTAATTCAGAAAGATTTTTTTCCTCGATCATTTTGCGCATTTTTCTAATAATGTCTCGATTCGAGTCATGAAATGACCACATCCCTTGACTGGGGCCGTTCCAGCCATGTTTTTCCAAGTAGGGGAATAGTTGATTTTCTTTTCGGGTATAACGAATATCTATTTGGGCAATTTGATTAAAAATATTGAAAAATAATTGAAAGTCTATTGTGGGATCTGATTTATTTAATTCAAATAGTAATTTTTTTAATGCTTGGTTTTCTTGAAAGTATGTTTTAATCGGATGCCATTGAGGAAGATTTTGGAGGTGAGCTTCGAATGATTCTTGCATAATAATCCTATATTTTTTTAGAGTTTATAATTTAAATTATTGGGAGGTGTAATGATTTAAATTAGGAAATATCTGGTAAGGTACAAATAATTTGTTGATATATATTTCTAAATTCTTCCTCGCTTACATCTTCACCATCAATTTTTTTAATTTCAAATTCAGTTAAGATAAAATGTTTATCAAAAGCTATAGATTGATTTTCTAAACACTTTTTGGCACAGGCGATGGGACAACCGTCTAAGACCAATATTTTTTCTGCGCTTTTTGCTACTTTTAATAAACTAGGGACACCAGCGCCAACTCCTGCGATACAAGACATTTTTGCTAATTTATGGCGATCTAACTGTACGGCGATTCTATTCGCCAATTGAGCAACATTTGAACATCCCGAGCAAGAATAGATGGTCAGTGTTTCGTCTTTCATCGCCAATTAGTCCTTTGGAAATATCGTTACAAATTTTAAGTAAAGCACACTCCAAATGATGATGCCTAAACCCAGTGAAAAGGAACTATAGGCCAAGTGTCGATAGTATGATTCACTCATTAAAAAGGCACTCACTCTCGTAGCTGCCGCAAGGATAATAAAAAAGGTAATAACGTACAGCCATTTAGAGTTTTCTAACTCTTTTTTCATTGGTCCATGGGCCACCAGCACTCTTGTTCCTACTAAGATACTAAGTAGAACAATTCCATTAATAAAAAAGGAATGTCCGGCATGGATAAACCCTTCTAGCCAAAGTGCTTTTAATAAAACACTTAATAAAATTAACCAAGCAGAAATCCAGATTGAGATAGTTAATGCGGTTTTAGTTGGTGGCAATAAATAGAGTTTCCAAAATTTCATTGAGATAAATAAGACAATGATAAATCTTAACCAATTCCCATATTGAAGCTCAATGAGAAAGCTTAGAACATAGAGAATCATCAATCCATAAAAATAAGAGGGTACAGTTTTTAAGTAGTGCTTTTTTTCTTTAAGAAAGTTTGCAGGTGAAAGTACTTCAGTATGACCTAAGATACCTGGAATGAGTTTTGATCCAATGCCTAATATAAAAGCGAGAATTGCACCATCATATTGCAATGAAACTTGCGGAACTTCGCTAAATAAATTTCCAGCAAAACCAGATAATATCCATAAAATTATACCGACAAAAATAAAGACAAAACTAAAGGGAGGTGAGGCAGTTGTGATTTTAAAGCGCCTAAACGCAAAACTAAAAAGTAAAATTGCCTGCAAACTTGAAAACCATAAAATGAGCTTTTCATTAGCGGTATAAGACATAGCAATGATAAATAAAGCAGCGAAGGCATAACTTAGAGTTTCAAATTTATGGGCACTTTGTGTACGTGAAAACTTTGGAATGGCAGTCATTAAAAAGCCACCCACAAACATGGCCATAAAACCGTTTAAAACAAGTGTTCTATGGGTTAAGACTGGATAAGTATCTTTACTCCAAATCTGGGGAATCCACAAAAATATTCCCCACAATAAAAACAGAGTTCCCAGTGGAAACATAAGACGATAGGGTTCATTATAGATAGTTTTAGCTTGCGAGTTCATAGTTTACCTCAAGATGCCTCAGCTCTATTTAAACATAAATATATTGTTAAAATATGACGGCCGTCAGTTTTTGAAAAATGATTCTGAAGTATTTTAAAATTATGAAAAATCTAGATTATTTGATTCAAAAGTATAATAAACCAATCCCCCGATATACCAGTTTCCCGCCGGTTCCCTATTGGCATGATGTCCCTAGCTCAAAGACTTGGTTAGAGAGTGTTTTTAGCGGTTATATGAGTGATGATGGAGTTGATATCTACGTCCATGTCCCGTTTTGTGAAAAGCTTTGCTATTATTGTGGTTGTAATCGAGTTATAACCCGAAACCATGATCATGAAGAAGTCTTTATCACTTATTTGCTAAAAGAGTGGGAGATTTATTTACAGTCTTTTAAGGCACTTTATCCCGAGAGTGAATGTAAGATTAATTCCATTCATTTTGGCGGCGGTACTCCAAATTTTTTATCAGCAGAAAATCTAAAAAAAATCATTTCTACAATTTGCCAATTTAGAACGAATAGTTTTTTTGGTTCGATAGAAGTTGATCCACGTACTGTTAGTTTCGAACAATTAGACGTCTTATTAAGTTTAGAGGTCAAACGTTTTTCTTTTGGAATTCAAGATTTTGATCTAGATGTTCAACAAGCTATCAATCGTCTGCAATCAAAAGAGATGATTGCACAAATTGTTCAGTACTTAAGATCGCATAATGTAGAGTCGATTAATTTTGATTTAATTTACGGACTACCTAAACAATCCATTGCCACAGTAAGTGATACTTTTTCAAAAGTGGTTGACTTGAATCCAGACATGATTGCTTTTTATTCCTATGCCCACTTGCCTGAAAAATTAAAAAATCAAAACTTAATTAAGACAGAAGATCTGCCATCACCGACCTTAAAACGTGAGTTGTATCTAACGGGAAAAAAACTTTTAGAAGAAAATGGATATTTAGAAATAGGCATGGATCATTTTGCTAAAAAAGATAATTATCTTGTTAAATGTTTAGAAGACAAAAAATTGCGTCGAAGCTTTATGGGCTATACAGACAAACGATCGAATACTTTAATTGCACTTGGGCCAACTGCTATTTCTGAATCTGATTTTGGTTTCTTTCAAAATGAAAAGAACTTAAAAGAATATATGGAAAAACTTAATCGGGGAGAGTTACCAGGGGCCAATGGATCCACTCACTCTGAAATGGATAAAGCCATTGCTACACTGATTCAAGAGATTATGTGTCAGTTTATTCTTCGAAAAGATTTAGTCGCCAAATTAGGTGAGAGATTTCCTATTGATTTAGCAGAATTTGTTGAAGATGGATTAATTGCTGAAGAAGGTGATTGTTTTTTAGTGACAGATCTTGGAAGAGCATTTGTTCGAAACTTGGCTAATCATTTTGATTTTTATGATGCAAATAAGTCTAATAAAGTAAAATTTAGTCAGTCGATATGAAGAATAAGCCAGTAAGTTATTTACTGGCCTTTTTTCTGACAACTTTTGTTAAGTCTTCAAGACGCCCCGGTAACTTTTTATAATTTAGGGTGGTCATATAAATGGCCGATGGTTTGACGTTTTGTAGATCGTAAGTCTTTAGTCTATCATCCTTATTTAAAAGATGATCTGGAACTATTGCGATTCCTAAATCATTTTTTACTAATTGAATAATGGTCGACATGGAATCAATTTTTAAAATGGATTTTGGTTTTTCTTTAGACATTTTAAATAAATGATCATGGTCACTGTAAACGATCCAGCGATAGTCTTGAATACGTTTTCTATTAATTTCTTTTTTCGAAATAAGCACTAGTCTTTCTTCAAAGAGTTTTAGCGAAGTGAGTAGCTCAGATTGAATATTTTCCGTGCCAAATACCACATCAAATTTTTGGGCTTCAATCCCAGCTTTTAAGTCTCCTAGATCTTTAATGCTGATATTGATTTCTCGCTGACTGTCTTTGAAAACTTCGCTTAGAATTGGCGGAAACCAATTGATCAACAAACCGTGAAGAATTCCAATATTTAATGGTAATCGATCTTCGGTTTGAAAGATTTCAAGGGATTTTTTTTCAAAATTAATGAGCGCAGTATAAAGCTCTTTTCCTTTTTCAGTTAACAGAACTTTTTTACTCGAACGAATGATGAGCTCTTCACCCATATGGTCTTCTAAAAGCTTGATTTGGCGGCTAACCGCTGATTGAGCAATTTTTAAATCATCAGCTGCTTTTGAAAAGCTAGAATACTGAGCGGTCAGTTAAAGGCTTTTAAGTAGCGAATGTCTAACATAATTTCCCCTCGTCTTCTAAAGGAGGAAGATGAGCATTGTTTTTGTTAAAAAAATTGCCTTGGAAATTTGTTTGCTGGTGATTATTCACCACAAAACCTTCGGCATCTTGATCGAAGTTTTCATGTCTCTGCCTTTTATGCAACCTCGTTTGGTACTTATGCAGAACAAACGACCGATCAAAACGTAAAATCAGACCAGAACTTTCCAGTGACTTTTGGTTTATCAGGAAGCGTCTCTGATGATGAAATAACAAATTTTGTGGTCAGAAGTTTTTATTGGGCGCAACCTTCTAAGGGAAGTGTGAAAGGAAATAGCGAATCACTTACGAGTGAGTTTTCAATTCCTGGCGAAATCGGAGGAAATCTTTATTATCAAAATTATAATCGTGAAAATGGATTAGGTTTTTATACAGGCTATGATTATGAATCTCTAAATACATTTAACACCGCTGAAATAGTCGGAGGTGATGT
>JACCDN010792035.1_pt1 | contig 24793 bp, 24 predicted proteins | sample 7441691 | NCBI WGS metagenome assembly JACCDN01 (sample SAMN15323439, study PRJNA562643) | freshwater metagenome | isolation source: river surface water | place: USA:Blue River Watershed | collected 2017-08-16 | reverse complement strand
GTAAGTGCTAAAATTCCACCTTCACCTTTATTGTCTGCTTTTAAAACAAACATCAAATACTTTAGCGAAACTACAATTATTAATGACCAAAAAATAAGTGACAGGATTCCATAAACATTAGTTTCGTTAAGAACTAAATGTGCATGGTGAAAAGACTCTTTAAAGGCGTATAGCGGACTCGTTCCGATATCCCCATAAACGACTCCCAGAGCAGCCAGGGCAGTGATATACTTATAACTCGCTTTATGAGATAGCGCACTCTCTCCAGAAGACATGTAGACTCCATTTTCAATATTTTCATTAATAAATATAATGCTTATAATATTAAAAATCTAAATTTTTATTAAAACTATGTGCCTACTTTAGGTTTTAATAATTCTTCTGTTAGGAAAATACGTTAAATCAAAATATAATGGTAGATTAATGATTAACTTATTTGATTAAAACATTCCTCGTTATACTCTTTTTTAAATTCGTGTTTTATAAAAGGAGTCAGTTTCTCCAAAGGAACATAGAGATCTTTTTCACCTTCAACAAAAAGTTTCGTTGCAAAGCCATGAGTGTTTGCCGCCTTTATTTCGTTTTCGCTCTCACTTAAATACATCGCAGGACACCCTTGGGTCTCATTTAAGGCTTTTTGAAAAAGATGCGACGCTGGTTTCATTTCATTATTTTTTAATGGCAAAAAAACAGCATCAAATACTTCCCAATCAAAATTTTCACTGTCATCCCAACCATCATGAATAACTTTTTTTAAGGTTTCGAACTTTTCTTGATAATCACTTCCAAATGTTTCTGGAATATTTGTAATCAATCCAACTTTGTATCCTTTGTCTTTTAATCCAATTATATAGTCCTTTGCACCTCTAAAATATTTAAGATGCTTCATGTCTTTTGTACTAATGACCGTATCGCCTAAATCAAAGTAGATCCATGGCCTTAATTCTTTAGCATAAGTTTTCATAAATGGTGAAAGCGAAATAAGTAAAACAAGTTTTAAGCTACGAAACCATTTCATATCTACTCCCTGAAATTGTCTTCTTGAACTAATTTTAGTACCGTTATAATAAAGATCGTTGATCAAGATCATGTTTTGTAATGATTGAAAGAATAATGCTGGAGAATTTATGTCAAAGAATCGGTTTTCACACAGGCATATAATAATAAGCTTAAAATTATTTGTTCAAGAAATGTATTACCTTGTCACAAGTCCAGTTTTTTTTGTTTTAACATTGATGGGCAATCTAATAATTGTACTTTTTAGTTTGCTATTCTATCTAATCGAACATTCGATGAATCCAAAATTGATAACACTCATTGATGCCCTTTGGTGGGGATTCTCAACTGCAACAACGACTGGAGCTGGTGATATTTTTCCTTTAACCAATGCTGGAAAGATTATTGGAATTCTCCTTATGCTTGTCGGCACTGCAATCTTTGCTATGTTTACAGCACTATTTGCAGAGACAATTATACTTAGCTCTAAACGCTCAAGCGAATAACTACTCGATTTGAAATTTTCTTAAATGTCCTTTTATGTCCATCGAAAACAAACTGCTGCCACCTATTGATACTGCCGCATAATTTTTTGACCAGTCTTTTGGTTGAATTTTTTGTATCACTTTACCAGTATTATAATCTAGAACAAATATTCCCTGATCCAAGCTTGGATAATAAAGCACTCCACGCTCATGATCAAAATCAAGTGACGATAACGCGTAATTCGTTTTTTTTGTTCCTAAATTAGTGTCCCATGCTTTTTTCTTTAGTGACAAGTTCACAGCATGGACATTGCCATTAAAATCTGAAAAATAAACGAATTCATTATTGTGCTGATCTTTGATGTAAAATGGCTTCGAAGCAATCGGCCAGTCGTAGAGATAACTTTGTCCAACAGATCCTGTTTTTTTATCAAAACAATTTAGCATCCCTATATTTGAAGCAGAATAAATCTCACCCAAAACATAGCAAACTTCACTAGAAGTAATCACGGGATGCATCCAAGTGGAAATTGAAAGATCTTTTTTCCAGATATCTTTGCCCGTGTTAAATTCATAAGCAAAAGCGAAACTTTTTTCTTTTGAACCAAACTTCTCGACCCCATAACCCACATAAACAACACCATCCTCAATTGCAACACTCGCGTCTAAATGACCATCTTTACGGTGCCAAACTTCTTGCATTGTATCTGGATTAATTGCATAAATTCCGTCGGAGCCAGCGGCAACAAAAAGCAGCGATTTTCCATTGAATTTGCCAATTACCGGTTGCCCCTCAGTGTGCCCTTTTGTTGTGAAAGAGCTGACAAAATTACCTGTCGATAAGTCAAATTTATAAATTCTTGCATGATGAGTATCGTGATTCCCTTCACCAATATAAAGGTGATTTTTATAAATTATTGGTCGAGTTGTTATCTGTGTACCAACATAAAACCTTCTTTTAACTGATAGATCCTTCTTATTAATTTCATAGGCATATCCATCATCAACACCATAAAACAGTGATTCATTAGTAACTAGTCCTGAACGAAATGCCCCTTTTGGTAATTTTACTTCTTGAACAAGTTTCAAATTTGTAAATTTTTTCTCCCCAATAATTCCAGAATAACTAAATGGTCTAAACCACTCTTCAGTATAATTTTCAAGTGATGGTATGGCCTCACGATCCGAGTGTTTTGAAATAGTATAAACAAAACGGGGTAAATTTTTAGTATAAATATAACCTTTGTATCCAGCGTAGCATAAAAAGTTCACTAAAAGCATCGATATGATGACCCGTTTTTTTAGCAATACCTCTAAAAACTGTTTCGGCCCTTCTGTGTGTAATTTTACTCCAAACCAACTTGCGACAATACCGGCCAAGGAAGTGATTAAAACCGTCAGAGCACTTAATGGTATAAGCACAGTAGGAATAATCGAATAAGTCATTCCCCTCGTCGCTAGTTCGTGATTAGACTTAAGCCATAATAAGACGTCCATTATTTCCATCGACCCACACCTTATCTCCATTTTTTAACTGAAGATGACATTGATTTATACCACTAATCGCTGGGAGATGCATTTCTCTTGCCACAATTGCACAATGAGAAAGTACGCCTCCTTTTTCAACGACAATACCTTTTGATTTTAAAAATAATCCGGTCCAACCAGGATCAGTTGTTTCCGCCACCAAGATTGTATCTTCAGGCCACTCATCATTAACCGCATCTTCTGGTCCGCTTACAACTCTAACTTCGCCGTAAACTAATCCTGGTGATAATGCTTCTCCATAAATAGTTTTATCTTTTTTGAAATCTTTTTTTGAATTGCTTAGATGGTTTTCTAACTCATGCAAACTCAGCATATTTGGCAGCGAAATATTTTTACCAAGCATTGAAATCTCTTTTCTTTTTCTTGCAACTTGTACATCTAGGTGATCACTTGTTAATTCATCAATGGTAAACCAAAATACATTATCAACTCTGGCCCTGTCTCCTATTTCTAAAGCGAATGCTCGCAACCTTGCATATCTTTTCAAAAGAGACATTTTCCACTCTTCTCTTAACTCCAGTAACTCTTTTAGCAGCAGCCACTCCTTCTTTAAGATTTGTACTTTATAGGATTTAAATTTTTCAATTTCTTCGAGAACAGAGTATTCATCGGTCATACACAAGTTTACTTTACTGACTTGTTTTTGATTAATAAAAGCATTGTCTCCCAACTCACTCCACCGTGCGTGACTTAACTCTAATTCCCCTGGACCTCTATGTCCGTATAACTCTAAAAAATGCTCCTTTAGGCTTGAGTCATTTAAAACTTTTGTATACTCCCGATTCATTTCCATCGTGACGGAATGTATTCCATTTGCCATCCATTGATTCATTGCTTTCGAAATTTCTTTTTCAGAAAGCAACCCTTTTAGCATTGCTTTCAAGTTACTTGTACTCGACTCGATTAAGATAACCAACAATAATGGATAGACTAGAGCGTTTTCATAGAACTCTCGCGCTTCTTTTTGAAATGAAATTTTTAATTGTTCATCTCCAAGTGTTGAAATTTTTTTTATACTTCCGATTCTCTTTAACTCTGAATTAAACTGAATTAATTCTTTTGAAGATCTTCGAATCCATTCAGCTCTTTGAGTAGACAAACCAAACCCAACCTTCACCATTCTAAAAATTGTTTTGGGGGTCTGCAAAAGAGTTTTAAAATTTAATTTTTTAATATCAAATTTTAACTTTGGTGTATCATTTAAAATTAAACGATAAGGCATTGGTCCATAATACATTGGAATCAATAACGAAATATTTACATAGGCTCGGCCAAATATTTTTTCTAATAATGAATGTGTCTCGTTGTTTATTTCCTTTTTTATTCCCAGGTGTCCTAAAAGTTCTAATGCTTTTGAAAAGGCATTTCCTTTTGCAAATGCTTTTTGCCAAAGACTAAAAGTTAATTCACTTGGCGGTCCACTCCACTCCGCAAAAGTTTGTCCATCCCAAATAGTATTAAGCTCATGAGTTCGCTTCAACCGCTCAACTTCATCTCTAATTATTTTTTTCTCTTCATCGATGCCAACTAGTGCAGTTATTGGTCTTGCTTGCAATACAAAAAACTCTCCATTTTTATCAATGGCCCACTCCATATCAATTGCACAATTAAATATTTCACTGGCAAGCTCTCCACTTCTTATAACATTTTTTATTTCAAATAAGTCTGATCCTGCAACTTTTCCTTCTTCGAAATGCATTGGTGTAACTTTTCCAGATACTAAACTTTCTCCAAAACCATGAACAGCTTCAACGATCCACTTTTGTTCACCTGTTCTTGGATCTGTGCTGAAATATACTCCAGAATATTTTGCATCAACCATTATCTGAATAACGACGTTCATTGATGATTCAGTGGCTTTTTTTCCTAAAAAATGGTTACGGTATGACTGACTAGAGTTTCGATAAAAAGATTGGAAGCATTTATTTATATTTTGCTTAATTTCTTCAAATGATGCCGAATTTAAAAAAGTTTGATTCTGCCCGGCAAAACTAAAATCTTTTGAATCCTCACCAACGGCCGAACTTCTTACTGCCACTAAAGGATTACTACATCTATTCCACCATTTTTCAATTTTATCCCAATCAACTTGTGAACTAGGCTCTGACGTTAATACCAGACCATCTGGAACATTTAGGCCGGCATTTCTCATAATTCCTAAATTATAGCCCTTAGCGCCTAAAAAACTTAACTGAGGATTAATTTCACTAAAGAGGTAAACACTCATTGGCACATCCTTTTTCAAAGACAGAATAGGTCTCTAAGCGAAGAGCGAACATGATACAAGTCATCTTTTAAAAGGATTTTACTTTTATTAAGGTTTTAAATATTTCAAAAATTTCATTTGAAACTCTTTTTTTGACTTATCTAACAAAATAAATTCATTGGAACAAAAGTATAATGGCCCATCATTTATTTCTTCGGCGAGAATCTTAACTCGCTTTTCTTTAATTGCCGCCTCCGCGCTAGAATACGGAAGAACGGCACAAACATCAAAATGTACAACAAAATCAATCATGAGTTGATGAGAACGAACGGCATGTTTTAAGTGTACTCGACCAATTGCATTTTTTCCCATCTTTTTTTTGATAAAATTAAAGCTATACTGATCATCTTCTTTGTATGCAACTAGATCAATATCAGATTGATCTGCAGTTAATTTATTAATGCTCATTTTAGACTTTGTTGAACAGATCAAAACTGGGCGATCACGGAAAAGTGAATATGATCGTACCGTTTTAGCGTTTGGCAATAAATGAACCACTCCAAAGTCAATGCTTCCATCCAAAATTTTATCTGTAATTGCCTTTGTTGAATCAAAATCTAAAATTATTTGGTAATTGGTATGATCCTTAGAAAACTTTAAAATCGCTGGATGAATTAGATTTGCACCAACTTCAAAAATACTCGCAATTTTAATTTGAATTATTTTTTCTACATTTTTTTCTAATTCTTTGAATTCAAGAATTTTTTTTATTTCACTTAAATGTGGATTCAATTGCTGCTTTAGAAGCCTGCCTTCTGAAGTTAATGCTACACTTTTTTTACTTCTTATGAATAATGGATGTCCCAAGTTCTCTTCAAGTTGCTTTATTTGACGAGATATAGATGATTGAGAGGTACGCAAAATTTCGGCAGTTTTAGTAAAACTTAAATTTTCGGCCAAATAGCAAAATGTATCTAAGTAGTTCCAATTGACCATTTTATCCTTCCTCCGATAAATAAATTTTGCCAATAAAGATGCTCTCTGACAATTTCTTTTTGTCACTTAAGATTTTGAGCTATAGACTAATATAATGAAAACAATGAAGTTATCGCAGTTGTTGAAAAAATTTATACGTAAAGAAAAAATAAAAACAAAAAGAGATAAACATGGGAAAACATCACCTCGATCATAAACATGATCACCACTGTAACGAGCATCATCATGATCACAGTCATGACCATCACCACCATGGTCCCAAAAATTATAATTCGATATTTTTTTTTGGAATTATCCTCAATTTTTCTTTTGTTATTGTTGAATTTCTTTTTGGTTTTTTTTCAAACTCCCTTGCACTGATGGCCGATGCTGGACATAACCTAAGTGATGTTGCGGGATTAATTTTGGCATGGGGGGCTTTCTGGCTTGCGAAAAGAAAGCCAAGCACTCGTTTTACTTTTGGACTTAGGAAATCATCTATTCTCTCGGCCCTTTTTAATGCCATTTTATTATTAGTCGCAATTGGAATTATTATTTGGGAAGCCATTCATCGCTTTTTTATCCCAACAGAAGTTCAATCCACGACAATGATTATCGTTGCCACAATAGGAATTGTAATCAATGCGGGAACCGCCATGCTTTTTATGAAAGATCGCGATCACGATATCAATATTAAGGGTGCCTACTTGCACATGATGGCCGATGCTCTTATTTCTCTGGGGGTTGTGCTTGCCGGTTTTGCCATTAAGTTTACTGGCTACCAATGGATTGACCCTGTAACAACACTGATTATTTGTGCCATTATCATTGTTGGAACATGGGGATTACTAAAAGACTCAATCATTATGTCGATGGATGCTGTCCCTGAAAATATTGATCCGGAAAAAATTAGACAATACTTCGAAAAACTCCCAGGAGTAGAAGAAGTTCATGATTTGCATATTTGGGCGATGAGCACAACAGAGAATGCACTTACAGTACACTTAGTGGTAAAAGAAAATATTAATCAAAATAAACTTTTAAAAACTATTAATCATGAACTTGTTGACCATCAAAAAATCCATCACCCAACTATTCAAATTGAGCAATTCGATAATGAATTTGTTTGTAGTTTTAAAGCAGATGATGTGGTTTGAATTATTATAACATCTCTTCGAAGATTTTTTTCATCGATAGATAAAGCCCACTTTCTTTGGAAAACTCTGCAACTGCACCCATAACCTGTTTTCTTGCTTCATCTTCGGAAATAGTTTTGGCCTTAAGTGCCTTATAAGCGGCATCTACTTTCACGAGATAACTTTCTTTTGCTTTTTTTACACTTGTTCGTAATTCCTCGCCCCCAAACGCTTCGATATGCTTGCTCCAGTCGCGAAGCGGATAAGAAAAATTGCGAAATAAATCGAGTTCAACTGAGCTCATTTTTTTATCATACTTAGGAAAAATTCGCTTCATAAACTCATGTAAATTTTTAGGTAAACGCTCATCAAATGCATCTATCGAATCAAAAGGAATGAGAGTCGAATATTGGGCAAAAATAGTGCGTCCTTCTTCTAAAAATCTCACCTCTCGCAAAACTTTATCTTTAATACATTTTAAATTTTGATGACAATCTCTAACTTCAGTTGCAATTCGTCCCTGCCGATATGCCACATCTGGCCTAAAAGATAATCCTCCAACAAATTTATGTGAGATCACAAGAAAAGAAATTTCTTTTAATTCATAGTCTTGAAGAATTTCTCCTGCTGCAATTTTAGCGAGATATTTTTTTAATTTTTCATGCTTAACCCTAGTCATTGGGCCAAGCCATGGATGATTGAAATTCTTTAAAACAGCTACACCTTTATCAAGCTCATACAACTCACTACCAGAGAACATTTTGGCAAGAGTATCAAGATCATTCATAAAATTATAGTAACCAATAGTTTCTCTATAAAATTGCTCGCCAGCGATTATTATACCATCGCCTGTTTTAAATGGGGTCGAAACCATCGCTTGCATCGAGCCTATTCCAATTTTTGAATTGATCACTTCAATCTTTGCAAACAACTCCTCCATTGTTTCCATGGGAGAAAGCACAATCTCAAACTTACCTCCATCATAAACCAAAGCTTCAGGTAATATCGCTTTTAAATCTGTATCAGTTGTTGCAAGTTGCAATTTTCCTTTTTCTCGGTAAGGAAAAATCTGTTTCGCATTCTCTTTTATAAAATTTAATTTCTTTTCATGCGCAAGTGCAAACCAAGCAGTTGCTCCTTCTGGATAGATATCACTTGTTGGCGCGTAATGATTTAATAACTCTAATGCATCAGGACCAATATATTCAGATTCAAAACCATACTGAATATTGAACCCTGTTTGATTTTTAAATCCCTTAGGAAACCTAAGCGTTCCCTGAACTTTTTTTATTTCTGATTTTGAAACGAAAGCATTTACTGCTTCTAAGCAGGAGTAGTTCTTTTGCTCGGCAATTTCGCGATAATTAAAATAAACTTCTGTTGTCGTTGAGCAACTAACAAAAAAGATTAATGAGAGAAAAAATGAGTAAATGCTATTTTTCTTCATAGTATCTCATCATATAATCAGGAGAACGATTTCCACCAGGATTTCCCGACTTAAGTACCTCAAGCACATATTTAGCTGAAGCATCCTGGGCAATATTTATCCCAAAAAACTCTCTTAAAATTCTACTCGCAACAGTCGAGCATGAATAACTTTGGGCATAGTATTGCTTTCCTTTTTTTATTACTGGAACTTTATATCCATTTGGTGCTTGCAAAAATAGTTTCCCTTCAATCTCAACAATCTTAGCTCTGACTTCTGAATTATTTCCAAGCTTAGGTGAATCACTCACAAAACGTAATCCTTTCCCCATAACTCCACGGTCGATTTCCTCAATTTTAATCAGCACTCCGTAAGCATCAAAAGGTGGAAGATTATATTCTTGCGAATTTTTAAAAATATCTTCAATTTCATTTAATGCTTTTGCTATTTTTTCTTTATCCATCATAAAAATAAAACCAAATGATGATTTTTCTGGTCCACGAAATGGGTGAATGATAGGTTTAAAATACGTGCTCATTGTTCTTTGAATAGCATTGAAGGCATATACATATTTTCCCACTCTAATGGCAATATGGCCAAAAGGTTCATACGGAACGTAAATAACCTCAATACTCTTTTCTAAAAATTTATCGTATTCGTAATTCCTCATAAAGCCTGCAGCAGATGCATTCAGAGCAATATAGGGCTTACCATTTTTAAATTCTAATTCCTCGTAGCTTAACTTCAGAAGATCTGCTTGAGCAGTTTTTCCGTCTACTCCCGTTGCGATCTCTTCAATTGCTGGTCTTATCACTCGGGACAATTCATTATTGGGAGTTAAAAATCTTCCAATCCCTTCAAAGCAGTCTTTGGTATTTGCTAATTCTCTAAAATTTGTAGTATTAAATTTCAAAATGGCCGCACGCTCGCTATCATTCAAGTCCCGCGAACTAAAATAAATCACCTCATCTTGGATTCTTAATTGCGTGCAACTGAATAAAAGTAATGTAAGAAAAATTAGTAACTTCATCAGATTCTTTTCGGAATTTTATTGGCCTAAATTAGCTCCTTAAATCCGACAAACAAGCTCTGGTATTGTTTTTTTCATGACCAATCAAGGTCTTAAAAAATAACGATGCTTTATAGATTTTTTTTATAAGGAAAATTGTTATACTGCTAACGAAAAAATACTTCAAGAGATCACAATGAAAGAAAATGAAAATGCTCTAAAACACATCCTAAACAATGAACTTCTTAATGAATTTGCGTCTTATCTTGATCAAATTAAAATTCCTAAAAAAGATGTAGAGGAATTTAAGAAGTTAAAAACACAACTAACACCATTAGAATTAAAAGATCGTATCAATCTTATTGCTAACTCTCTTTGGAGGATTCTTCAAGATACAAAAAAAATCGAACCTTTTTTAGATAAAGTTCTTAATTCTCAAAACATTAATGGATTGCAATGGTGGCCAGTATCAAACCTCATCGAGGAGATTGGAAAAATTCATCCTGAAATTGCATTAAACTATATGGAAAAACTGACGGTCGTTTTCACTTCGGAATTTGCCGTTCGTCACTTATTAAACACTCAAACAACACGAACATTGAAACATTTAGAAAAGATGTCAAAATCAAAAAACGTTCATCTTCGTCGATGGAGCTCTGAAGGCTCACGCCCTCTTCTTCCTTGGGGTGCAAAAGCTCATGTTATTGAGAAAGATCCAATGCTCACAAAATCTATTTTAGAAAACTTAAAATATGATGACGAAATTTATGTAAGAAAAAGTGTGGCCAATCATTTGAACGATCTTTCTAAAAAAAGCCCTGAGTATGTTCTCGACCTGATTGATACTTGGGAGAAAAATGCCCCTAAAGAGCAATTAGAAAAAATTCAATGGATAAAAAAATTTGCACTGCGTACGCTAATTAAAAATGGCGACCCAAGAGCTTTAAAAAAGCTCCATGGAAAACTTACGACAAAGTTTGAGTGCAAAAATTTCAAGCTTTCAAAAAAATCATATAAACTTGGAGAAAAATTAAATTTTTCATTAAAGCTTAAAAACACTGATTCAAAACCTCATCCTTTCACTATCGATTACACAATTGGTTATCTTAATCATTTAGGAAAAATTAATTACAAAACTTATAAAGGTGTAACTGTCAATCTTGATGCTGGGGAAGAATTAGAAATTTCTAAAAATCATAATCTAAAAAAAATTACAACTCGCGTTTTTTATTCTGGTAAACATTCATTAGAAATTCAAATTAACGGCGTAAAATCAGGAAAAGTATTTTTTGACTTCAAAGTTTAAGTTTTTTAATCCAGTATTATTTTCTTTTACAATTTTTAATTCTGCGAGAAGATTAAGTCTTTATACAGGAGAATATTATGATAAATGCAGGTGCAATTTTAATCCTTTCGTTGAAGTGTACTCTTTTAGCAAATGGTAATGTTAAGACTCTTGAAGTTCCTGTTCACGATGCAATGGCCACCATCAATGCTACACATAACGGTTTTCAATTTGAAGCAACAGTTTTTGAAGAACGTATGAACTCTGTTCGTATCTCTCACCCAGGCTCTGAATCTGAAACAATGAGCTACTCACCAAGTGACTACACTTTGCGCACATTAACGACAAATCTAAAGATCAAAGATTCTTACGCAAGTGTTGATTGCGAAGTTGTTTCTAAATAATTAAAAAATTCATTTATGAAATTATCAGCAAGTCACATTTTAGTCCAAAACGAATTTGAAGCAAAAGACGTTCTCCACAAATTAAAAGAGGGTAAACATTTTGAAGATCTCGCACGAGATTACTCAATATGTTCAAGCGCTAAACATGATGGTTTTTTAGGGGAATTCCCTAAAGGTAGAATGATACAAGCCTTTGAAATGGCATTAGAAAAATTAAGGCCAGGTGAAATTTCAAGCATTGTTCGCACCAAATTTGGTTATCACATTATAAGAAGAGAAAAAATTCTTTAAGGAAATTTAATGAATACCGTAACCCAAAACTACTATCGCAAATGCTCTAGCTGTAAAAAAGAAATTGGCTTTGGAAAAATCTATCAAGTTTGTGAAGTCACTAGTTGTAAAAAGCATGCGTTTTGTTCGGTCAATTGTTGGAACCTTCATAATGAAGTCATGAACCATAAAAATGCTGGTGCAATTGAAGAGCGCGCACCATTCACCCCTCACGAGAACCCAGCAGAAAATCAGCCTCGAAGAATTATCGTTTCTTCTTCCGGCGAAAAATCGACAGCAACGGCCACAACCACTATGGATGCGGAAGTTTTAATTGTTGCTTCTAAGTTAAAGCAATACATCAAAGAAAAATATGACCTCAATACATCGGCCAATGTCATGGAAGCTCTTTCTGATATCGTAAGACGTAAGGCCGATGAAGCATGTAAACATGCTGTTGCTAGTGGTAGAAAAACGGTTATGGATCGCGATTTTATAAATTAAGGGCAATATATGATTAAAGGCTACTGTGATTTTTACTATAATGTTCGCAATATGGATGACTCCGTTAAGTTTTTTGAATCAGCACTAGGTCTAAAAAAGCAACACGGTGACGTATATTGGACAACGATGGTTTTAGGAAATTTACAACTCGGGCTTCACTGGACAGAAGGCGAAGAAATTCCACCGACAATTCGCGATGAGCATGGACAACTAAGTGGCGGAACTCTTACCTTATTCTCAGATAATATTTCTGAAGATCGTTTTAAAATCGAAAATAGCGGTGGAAAAATTCTGGGAGAAGACGATGCACCTTGGGGCCACATGCTGGTATTTGAAGATATTGATGGTAATGTTCTAAAACTCATGAATCCCAAATAACTCTTTTATATCAAATATTCATAAGCTCTATTTGTATTTAGCACTATTATATCTTTGATTGTCTTGTTAACTTGCTTACAATTCAATCAGAGAGGTTTATATGAGATTTTTGTTTCTAGTTTCATGTCTGATCCTAACCCTTCCATCACACGCAATAAACTCTCAATGCCAGTTTGATAGTGGCTTTAAAATCATCATTTCAATAACTGAAGAACAAAAGCACTATCGATTAAAAGCGTCTTATTATGATCTAGATAAGGATTTAGGAACTTCCACTCTCATTTTAACTCAAATGAATTTAAACGAACCCATTATCTTGCCTACAGGGAATGATGATTCGGCAGTTTGGTATGGTGACCATGCGACTTATCAAGGTTATTTTGATGAAACAGAGGAATTAGGAACTTGTGTTTCTACTTCACGCAATTTTTAATTCCAGTTTCAATAATCGAAAAATCTAAATTTTTTCCAATGACGACGAAGCGATTCACAGGGGTTTCGCTCCCCCACTCTTCACCTTTAGATACTTCAGCATAATCATGAATCGATTGAAAAATGATTCTTTTAGGATCATCTTTAAAATGTAATATTCCTTTCATACGATAAAGACCTTCTGCAAATTGAAAGAATAAAATATCAATCCAGATTGAAAAATAATTAGGATCAATGGCCCCTGCAAATTCAAAATACTTAGTCATAACATTTTCTTCATGCGTGGCTTTTGGTGTTGTAACTGGACTAAACATCTTAGGTGCTGCAGAAATTAAACGTGGAATATTTTTTGAAGTCGAAAAAAGATTTTTCAAAAAAATTTGATCAAGTGGTACTTCGCCATATATTGATGTCACATACTCTGCTAGCGGATTATAGTTTTTTAAAAGACCTTCTACTTCGTTAAATTCAGCTTCAGGCAAGAGATCTTTTTTATTTACTAAAACTAACTGTGCAGCAGTTAATTGTTTTTTAACTTCAGGGCTTCGCTCAAGTTGTGTTTTAATATTTTTAGCATCGATCACACAGATAATTGAATCAATGGAAAATAGCGAACGCAGTTCAGGATCTTGTTTAAAAGTGTGAAGAACGGGAGAAGGATCAGCGACCCCGGTAGTTTCAATAACCACTGTATCAAACTTTTGCTCAAGAGCTACAATCTGCTTTAATGTCGTTACAAGATCTTCACGAACGCTGCAACAGATACAACCATTAGTCATTTCAAAGATATTTTCTTTTTCATGTAAAACAAATTCGTAATCTAAATTGATTTCACCGAATTCATTTTCAATAACAGCAATTTTTTTTCCATGCGGTTTTTTCAAAATGCTATTTAATAGGGTTGTTTTACCGCTGCCTAAATATCCAGTAATAATAGTCACAGGAATCATTGCAATTCTCCAATAATAAAAGGCGAGCCAAAGCTCGCCATAAGGGATGTCCTGATTTTACTCTATAAGGAGTTAAAAATCCCTTTTAATTTTTTGGAATATATTCGCTAAATGGATCATTCGGATAATTTATCCAATATTCTTTACCAAGAGCTAATTCTTCCTCATGAAGTAATAACTGATCTAATTTTCTTCGCCATTTCATTTCATCCAAGTTTTTTCCTATGAAAACTAATTCTTGCACTCGATCACCAAATTCTTGATCCCATGAATCTTGTACGGCCTTTAACTCATCTTCAGATAAATCCCATTCTTCATGTGGCAAGCTAGCAAGCCAATGCCCCTGATAATCGACGCTGGATGCTCTTCCTGCTTGAGACCAAACATTTACGGCATGTGGTTTAGAAGCAATCCAAAAAAATCCTTTGGATCTCAAAATCTCAGCGGGAAAATCTTTAAAAAAGTTGAACAAACGTAATGGATGAAATGGTTTTTTTTGAATGTATGTAAAAGAATAAATCCCATACTCTTCTGTTTCGGTTGTCTCATGGCCACGTTTTTGACTAAGCCAACCTTCCATCTCCTCTGCCGAATTCATGCTAAAAAGATTTGTATTTAATATTTTATTAAATTCTATTTTTGAATGATCAGTTTCGTAAATTACTACATTTGGATTAACTTTTTTAATTAAACCTTTTATTGTGTTCTTTGTTTCTTGATCTATCTCGCGGGCCTTATTCAATAGAATGACATTTGCAAATTCAATTTGAGAAAGAAGTAAATCGCTCAGTGTTCTTTCATCCTCTTCACTTATTTCTAAACCTCTTTGTTTTAATTCTTCTGATTTCTCATACAAGTCTAAAAAATTTAATCCATCGACAACTGTAACCATCGTATCAAGTCTTGAAAAATTGCCTAAGCTATTTCCATTTTCATCAGCAAAAGTAAATGTCTCAGCAACTGGCATAGGCTCTGAAATCCCCGTTGATTCAATAACCAAGTAATCATACTTTTTTTCCTCGGCCAGTTTTCTAATCTCTAATAATAAATCTTCTCGCAAAGTACAGCAGATACAGCCGTTTTGCATTTCCACTAGTTTTTCTTCTGTTCTTATAAGATTTGCATCGATATTAACTTCACTCATGTCGTTAACTATGACAGCTATTTTTAAACCATGTTCTTCGTTTAAGAGATGATTTAATAGAGTCGTTTTACCTGCTCCTAAAAAGCCAGATAGAACCGTAACTGGAAGTTTTTCTGATATTAAATTATTGGTTGTCATAACAACTCCTTTTTTGCGAATGATTTGCAAATACTTGCGCTAATTTATTGCAAATCATTTGCAATTACAAGGGTAGATTTAACTTTCAGTACTTGACGGAGTGCAAAAACAACACTAAAAGGTCTTTATGAAACATTTAATCTCAAAACCAAAAAGCGATTATCAACTTTTAGATTCTGGATTCGGTAAAAAACTGGAAGTAATTTCAGGAATTACTGTTGAAAGGCCGTGTCCGCAAGCAATCTGGGCCCCCAAATTAAAAGAGTCGGATTGGAAAAAAGCTACTTCTATTTGTTTTCGTCAAAAAGATGGTGGTGGCCACTGGAAACATTCAAAAGGTGAACCAGAGGATTTAAAGTATCATTATACAACTCCGCAAGGCCATGAACTTACTTGTAAGTTAAAACTCACATCATTTGGTCATTGTGGAATTTTCTTTGAACAAGAGCCCGTGTGGGAGCTCTTATGTAATGAAGCAGCTGTCTTACAAAAAGAATTAAATCGTCCATTAAAATTCTTAAATCTTTTTGCTTATACCGGTGGAGCATCACTTGCCTTGGCCGCTCAAGGAATTGAAGTTTTCCACGTCGATTCTGCAAAAGGTGTTTTAAATTGGGGACGTGATAATCAAAGAAAATCAAATCTCACCAATCAAAAAATCTCTTTCGTCCAACAAGATATCCGCGAATTCTTAAAACATTCTGCTAAAAAAGGTTTTAAATATGATGGGATCTTGGCCGATCCACCAAGTTGGGGCCATGGTGCGGATAAAGAAGTTTGGGAATTTGAAAATCACCTGCAAGACTTTGTTCTTGATTGCTATAAAGTTTTAGCAAAGGAAAAAAGTTTTTTCTTTTTAAGTTCCCATACTCATGGGGTTCAACATGAAGCCTTAAAAAATGTTATGAACCACCACACTTGCCGAAAGATCGTAGAGGCCGGAGAAATTGGCGTCGCTCACTATGATGAAAAAGACACAAGACTCCTTCCTGCGGGTATCTATAGCTTTGCTCGTCAAATCTGCTAGATATCTAATCTAAATTCTGAACATATAAAAAATACATTCCATAAATTTTACACATTTTGGCATCCCAATTGCTACTAAATGCTACATTCTCTTAATTCGGAAGGAATCTGGATTTTTTTGAGACAAAAGGAATCCAATTGTGCCTACAAGGTTCAATTTGACACCATATCCGGTTACTTATTGGTTCACAAACGAAAGAGGGGTAGACTATGAAACTTTCAACTATTGCAATGATTATGCTATTGCAACCTGCAGCGGTTCTCGCCTACTACGGAACGCCAAGCTTCAGTATCGATCAAGATCCTGATTATATCGCGTACCAAGATAAAGCTAAAGTGGCAAAAGTTCAACTTGCCGAAATCGAACAAAGACGAGACCAACATGCTCAAATGACAGCTGGCCTTGAAAGAGACTTAGAAGCGTTACGCGCGCAACTAAAAACTCTTCCGCAAGATAAAGAAGCAGCATTTGCAAAAATTCAAGAACTAACTGGAAAAATTGCAGCATTAAAAACTGAAATTCCAGCACTAGAAGCACAATACAATCAAATAAAGGCCGAGAACGATCAATATGCTACTCAGTATAAGATTGCGACAGCAGCAGTTGAAAAAGGAAGAGTTGAACTTCGTCAAATTTCAGCAGAGTGTAGCGCAAATCCCTCAGAAGCTTGTTCAACAAAACTCTCTGAGAAAACAAAAGAGTTAATTACTCTTGAAGAAACTTTCCAAGCATCTAAAACAGCATTTGAAACAGCAAAAGCTAAATTAGATGCTGCAAGAGCTCCAGTTGAAGCAAAAAAAGCAGATCTTACAAAATCAGAAAGCAGTTTAGTGGATGCGAACAAGCGTTACGCTGAATTAGTTAACCTAGAACAAAATGCAAGACAGAGAGAAATTGGTCTTGCAAATCAAGTACAAGTTGCTCGTCAAGATTTAGTAGTTTTTGTAAAAAAAGCTGAAGGTGCACAAATCAGAATGCAAGAAGCTGGAAGAAACTTTCAACTTTACCGTGATGATTTAATGAGATCAGTAGATCAAATCAATACTGAAGGATATAACTTTGGTTTCCGTGACGGAAATGCCGACGGTTCAGATCTATCTCGTCAAATGGGATATGACTATGGACGTTTTGATGGTCTAGCAGATGGTCGTCGTGATGGTACAATTGACGGTCGTGCTCGTGATTATAAACGTGGCGCTGATGTTGGAGAAACAGAAGGACGAGCGAGAGGAATTTCAGAAGGTCAACGTGATGGTACTCTTTTGGGATCAAAAGCTGGTCATACTGAAGCAGGACGCATTGAAGGTTCAAATGCTGGTGTTGATCGTGCAAATAAATCAGATGCTGCAATTGTAGGAACGAAACAAGGTGAAAAAGACGGTTTAGGCCGTGCTGATCGTGTTGGTCTTGAAGTTGGTTCAGCAAAAGGTGAAAAAGAAGGTATTTCATTATACGAAGATAGTGGTCTTTCTTCTGTTGAAATCAAAGGTCAATTCTTAGGATCATTTGAAAAGCGCTCGCCTCAATTCCCAACAGACTTTAAAGGAAAAAGATTTCAACCAGTACGCCAAGCAAATAAAGAAGTTTTAAGAAGAGCATATACTGATGGATATTTATATAAGTATTCTGATGAAGCTCAATTAGAGTTCAGAAGAAGAATTGATAGCGACTACGGACCTGTATATGATCAAGCTAACCGTGAAGGATATAGAGAAACTTACGGAGCAAACTATCAAGATTCATATGATCAAGGAAGAATTGATCAAGACAAGGTTGCATACAAACGAGAATATACTCCAGCGAAAGATGCTGCTTATAAAGCTAAATACGCTGAAACGTCTCAAACCCCAGATAGACAAAATACAGATTATAAAACTTCTTATAGATCAAATGAATTGTCTGCTTATAACTCTCAATACGAAGTAATTAGATCTGCAAATTATTCTAAAACTGAAGTTGCAACTTACAACTCAAATGTTGGTGCAAGGACTGAAGAGTATCGTCAAAAGCGTTTAGCTGAAGCAAAAGCGGTTTATGAAAACAACGCAGTTGTTGATTATGTTTCTTCTGGAATCTTAGACTATGGTATCGATAACGTAGGTAAAAACGACGGTGTGTTTATGCCAGGTGAAAAGATGGTTCGCACGATCGTTATCAAAAACTTTGGTAAAAAAGAACTTGTTGGTGCAAAAGCTCAATTTGCGACAGGTGAAGAGGTAACTCTTCCAAATATTCCTGGAAGATCAATTGTAACAATCTTAAATGGTGCAGTCTCGACAATTACCGCTAAAGCTCCAGTGGCAAGCTACAAAGATCATATGAGATTCCTTGCTCCATTAACAAGTAAAGATTCATTACAATCTAGACACTATGAAGACGTTTCAAAGAACCTTCTTAAAGCACTAGACTCAAAAGAGGTAAGAATCCAATACCCTCTTGAAGTTTCATCTCTAACTTTAAGTGAAAGCTTTGCTCTTATCAATAAGAAGCAAGCTCTAAAAGCTACAATTTCCAACGTTTCTAAACGTGAATACAAAGATGAAATTGAAGTTGTAACAAGCGCTTCAAGTTCAGTTGTATCGAAAAATTTCTCGAGCTTAAAAGGTCTTCAAGGTTCTCTTAATATCAGTGACGCTGAAGTATTCGTAACTGAAGAAAGAGATACTTACTCAAAATTAAGCATCGGTGCTGAATTAAAAATTAAAGGTGTTAAAGTTGGTGAGCTTGCTGGATCTCTTGATTTTATGGCACGTGCACCATACGTTGAAAAAGCAAACAAAGTTGTTCTTGTTACTAACTCAAATGTTAACTCTCAAGATTTAGTTCAAGCTCTTGATAAATTCGGTGGAATTAAAGAAGTATCGGTTCTTGACTACGCTCTTGGCTCATTAAATGCTGATGCTGTATCAAAAGGATTACAAAACAAAGTTGCGGTTATCGTAGATGATGGTGCTGGAAATGTAACAAAAGACATTAATGCTCTTCTTGCAAGCTCAGTGAACTCAATGTTCATCCACGCTGATCAAAATCAGAGAAGTGTTGAGGCCGCAGGTAAACTTGAAGCTTTCAAAGAAAGCCAAAGTATTCCATTCATTCCAGCTGCTGGAAAAGAAGAAAAGAGAATTCACTTCACGAATATGCACAGAACAAGCATCAAAGGTATGACAATGCACGTTCAGTCGACACTAGAGAAGTCTTCTCGTGATGTAGTTTTATTCAAAGAATTCGCATTACCGAATACTGAGTTAATTGCTAAAGTTAAATCTGATGTAAACAGAACAACGTTCTTTGCACCTCAACAAATCATCCAAACTGCAGCCCTTAAGGCTATCGGTGAAACAATGGTTATTAGTCGTGCATACGATAAATCTGGTAACATCTTTACTCGTGACAAGAAATGGGTAAAAATGATTTCTGAAGATCAAAACTTAGTTCATAACCAGTTTAAAGCTGCTGCGAACGGTGCGATCGATGAAGCAACTGTAGGTTTACACTTGGCTCACATTGCATTTAAAGATATAGAGGACAACTCGCTTCAATATTATAGTCCAGTATCGAAAGATATGATGTCTAAAATCTCTGGTGCGGTATCTGATGTACTAAATGATACAGAAAAAGCTTATAAGAAAAATTTGAGAAACTTTGATTCTAAATTGAGTGATAAAGCTTATGCACAGAATACACAACACCGTCCGTACCAAATTGATGTTCCTGAAACTAATTTCTAGTTTAATAATGTGCTGGCCCTCACTAGCGGAGGGCCTTCCTTTAAAGCTCGCCATTTATGATACCGGGTTCTGCCCTGAAACTCTTGCCTTAAAACCCAACATCAAAATTCAAAAAATTGTTTTTGCGACCAAAGAATTTAAAATTGATTGTTCTGATAAAAACTCTCCGCGTCTGCATGGACATAAAGTTTTAGAAACTTTTGTGAATAATTATTCAGGGAAAAAAATTGAAATTTATCCGATTGTTATTTTTGATAAAGAAGGAATTCAAAAAATAGATTATTGGGAAAATGCTGAAACAATTGTGTTGAAGAATAAGATCAACAAAGTGTTATCCGCTTCGGGAGTTCCACTAAAAGATAAGGTTGATGTTAAGCTGTCGAGCAAGGTATTCTATTATCTTGCCAGTGGCCGCATAGAACCGCAATTAAAAGATATGTTGTATTTATTCCCAAGAGATTTTCTAGATAAAAAAAGCCGGACAATTGTCGGAGTACAAACCACATTCAAAGAATCAATTCTCAAAGATCCCATGACGTTTAAACCCGAAGAAGTTGATGTTTGGGAGGAAGACAGTAAGGAGAAATTCAGCGGGTCTTCGTATGGGGTAACAGCTTACACTGCAAAAAATCTTTCAATAAGTTTTCCGTAGATATTCTCATTAAATTTTGATCTCACTTAATTTTCTAGTGAAAAAATTTGTATCCCAAATTTCTAACATTTCGGACCTTTCAGGTCTTACAAATTTTCGAACATCCACTTTAATTTCATTCCAATTAAGACTATCAATCTTTTTTTGCAATTCATCTTTAATAAATTTTTTATCAAATTCTAGTCCCATTCCCTTCCAAGGACCTAACTGATATAGAGCATTTTTAAGGAAGATAGTATTCGGTGATATGCCCTCCGAAATATACCATAAAAAATCATACCAATCTCTTCCTTTTGCATAAGGTCTACACAGCAAAGCGTGAATTTTTCCTGACATGCAACTTTGAAGATCATGTGCCACCACCGGAAATTCCATTGGGAATTTTACATATTCAACAGTTTTTTCAGCACCGTCTGGTGGGTTTGTATCAATTTCAATCTTGATTTTAATTTTTGAACGCTTATCTTGATGATGCACAAACGTAAGAACATTCTTAATAGAATCATTCTTGACAAATCTGCTCTGTACTGAACTATCACTTAAATCTTTTTTATCAAAGGAAATATCATAGCCATAAGCATTCATATAAACCATTGCTTTTTCTAGGTAATCATCAATGGAAAATTTTTGATCCTGTTTCCATAAAGAAAAATCTAAATCTTCTGAAAATCGATCAAACCCATGAAGGATTCGAAGACTAGTTCCTCCTAAAAAGCATGCACCCTGAAAAAAACTTGCCTTATAAAGTGAGTATAACACCACCTCTTGGGTAATCTCTTTTAAGGCATTCAATTCTTCATTTGGTGAATTTGACTTATACTTCTCTAGTCTTCTTTGAATAAGATCTTTCATTTAAATTCCTTGATCAATATTTCTGCAAATTTTTTTGTATTTTTTTTTCTATAAATTTCGCCCAACTTTAGAACATCACTAGCTTCATAATTAACTAAATACCCACTTAATTCATCAAGATCAACACGTAAGTCTTCTTCTAAATTAACAATTGAATGATAATTTTTTCGCGTTCTGTAAATTGTATCAAATAAGGCACGAAGTGGATTTGCAATAAAAAAAGATTGCTGTTCATCTTTAATCACATCTAAAAAAAATGGCACAACAGGTGTGTGTGAAAAACTAAAATTTCCTTCAGGTGTTTTAAATAATTTTTTTTTCTCTTGAAAACATGCCGAAGTTGTCTCATAGACTGCTTCTGGAATAAGTCCATGATGTGACAATGCCGATTCAAAAGAAACAAAACTTGGACCATATAATATATTGGCGAGATAAAATTTAGAAAACGACTTACTATTTCTTGGCCCTACTAAAGAATAAACACCTCTTTTATATCTTTTTAAATGCCCTTGCTTATAGTGATAGCTTAAAAAATTATAAATTTTTTCCTCTGACATTTTATGCAAAATAAGAACAAGATCTTCATCTGTAAAAACCTTATTTTGCATTAAATCCGTAATTTGGGATAAAAATCCGTCTTTCATTTTAGCCAATAACTGTGAATAATTAATAGTTAATAGAGAAATTATAGCATAAAAATAGACAATAACCTATTTTTTTAATAGTTATTGGTCATAAAATTAAATTTCAAATAATTAGCTTAAGAATTTTTCCATTCAAAATACCTTGTAAAAATTTCATGTGGCAACCAGCTGCCACACTTTGTGGCAAAACACCTTGAACCCAAACTAAAACTAAGTTAAGTTACGCTCATGGAAAGTGAAGCAACACAAATTGAACAGAAAAACTTTGCCGAAACCGAACGATCAATGTTTCGGTTATGGCTTCAAAAACAATTTACTGAGCGATGTAAAAAAAATGCGCGTTATTCGTTGCGTGCGTTTGCAAAACATTTAGAGGTAGATGCCTCCTCACTTTCTCAAATCTTAAGTGGAAAAAGAAAGCTTTCAAAAAAAGCGATTCAAACAATTTGTGAAAAATTATCTGCATCTCCTCAAGAGTTGCACCGTTTTGGATTACTAAATGTATCTGTTGAAACAGACATGGATTTCTTACAGGTGAACGTAGATAAATTCTCCGTTATTTCTGAATGGTACCACTATGCCATTATGGAATTAACTTACGTCTCTGGTTTCAATGCAAATCCTAAATGGATTGCAAAAAAACTGTCAATCACAGTGGAAGAAGCAAAGAGTGCAATTGAGCGTTTAAAGCGATTAGATCTGTTATTAGAAGAAAATAGATCTCTTGTTAAATCCTCAAAACGATTAACAAATGATGGAACAGTTAATACAAGTGGTGCGCATAAGGAACTTCAAAAACAGGTTATCACTAAGGCCTTAGTGGCCGTTGATGAATGTCTACAAGAGGAAAAAGATATCACTTCCATGACGATGGCAATTGATACTAAAAATCTTGAAAAAGCGCGCTTGCTCATTCAAAAATTTCGCAGAGATCTATGCGAACTTCTTGAGGATGGTGAGCAAACGGAAGTTTATAACTTAGGAATTCAGCTTTATCCAATTACAAAAAAACAGGAGTCGATATGAGAAATTTATTATTAATGAGTTTAGTTTTAATGACAAGCGTAGTACATGCAAAAAAAGGTAGTGAAGGTGTTGGCGGTGGAGATATTTGTGAAGATCAAATTAAAATTATTCGCGATGATATTGCTCAGTGGATTACGAAAGATGGGCACAAAAGTTTAATTGGAATTAATCCAAATCAGTATGCAGAGAATATGCAGAAACAAATTTCAACGGCTAAAGTTCGTTGTGTTGGTAAAGGTGATAAAGATTACCCAGTTAAAGTATTTGGAACTCCAAAAGTTTGTCGCTTTGATACAGGACTTTTGAACAGCTCGACAATTACCTGCTCTCGCGAGGAATTTATGAAAATGGATGAAGATAATCAATATGTCCTAGTTCATCATGAGTATGCAGGACTTGCGGGAATTGAATTGCCTAACAAGGATGATTCTCAATATGAAATATCTAATCAAATTTCAAAATATCTTGTAAGTAAAGTAGTTAAGAAGTTAGCAGTTAAAGAAAATTCTGCTGAAAGTAATTGGGAGCAAATCGATGGAACTGAAGGGACAAATATTGCCAATGCACTTCAAGGTGCAATTGCTGTGACAAATTTTTCTGATTGTTCAGTTGATTTTGAAGTGCCGCCAACGCCAGAAGATAGACAGATTATGTGTGATGCTGGTGAATATTACGCAAGAAGATTTAATTTTGTTTCAAAAAAAGATGGAGATGGATTTTACGGTATTCCTGCCGGAGAATTTAACTGTCATGGAATATTAGGCAAGGATAAAAGATTTTTGATGAGAGATAAGACAAATCCATCGATCCTTAAAAATTTAATTGATAGGTCTGTCTATCCAGAAATAAACACATTATCAAATGATCATTTACAGTTAAATACAACTTATGAACTCGACTCAACAGATACTAAAATTTTAAAAGTCACTGTAGAAAAGACTAAGATTGTAAAAGTTAACATCGGAACAGTTAGTAAGCCTGTATGGGGTTTTAAAGCAATCCCTTTAAGAAAAATAGAATGTAATGCTAAATAAATCTTTAAAGGATAAAAAAATGAAGCACATAATTTATATGTTGATATTAACAGTATCTCTAACTTCTTATGCTGAAAACAATAATTGTCATGATGAAGCTATGAGTGCAGCAATAGGGGTGATGAAAATTAATGGTGAGCCTAGAGGCGAGCAACTGGATTCAAAGCTCACTATTAATGATCGGAATTATAAGTGGGAATTTACTTATTATGAAGTTTTTGAAGATAATCGCAAAAATGCTAATACACCTACTTATGAAGTTGAAGTAAGCGACTGGTATTTTGAATTATGCAAAGTGAATTCATTAAAAGTGAAAACACCCCAAATATAACCCACTGATTTTCAATCTATGCTCTGTTCACAAAAAATAAGCAAATTAATCACAAGGCCCAAAGCTACAACTTCGGGCCTTTATATTCTGGATAGAAACTAGGCGCAGATAAAAACTCAAAATGCTCACCCTCAAAGTCAAAACTTAAAAAACTTGAATGCAAATGCAACTTTCCATGATCTGCTCCGTAAAGAGAATCACCAATTATAGGAT
>JACCDN010621027.1_pt1 | contig 24793 bp, 20 predicted proteins | sample 7441691 | NCBI WGS metagenome assembly JACCDN01 (sample SAMN15323439, study PRJNA562643) | freshwater metagenome | isolation source: river surface water | place: USA:Blue River Watershed | collected 2017-08-16 | reverse complement strand
GGCTCTTTGATAAGAGCGGGTGAATGGGGGTCTGTTTATCCTCTACGGGCTCAAGTGGGCGAACAATCGAAACTTCATTTTGATGCATCGATGCGCGCGATGGTTGAGTTTTGACATGGTGAGTATCGCCCGCCCCGAATCTGTAGCCCTCTACTAAACGGGCGTCTGATGGCTGGGCGACTGAGCTGCTTTCAGACTGTGTGTGGTAGCCAATATCAAATTTTTCGAGTATTGCCCTTAAGCTTTGTTGGTCGCTTTCCATACAGATCTCACTGAGAGTTTCGATCATGGGTTCTAATTCATCCCAAGTTATAAAGCGCTCCTTTGCCCGCCTGATCATCGGGTGTTCGGTTCGTTCTGCTGCGGCATCAATCAATAGCTCTTCGAAGAGCTTTTCACCTGGTCGCAGTCCAGTAAATACAATCTGTATGCCTCGAGTATGAGCAGCACTCTTAACCTCGGAAGACCTAGCCGAATTTTCATTATCGAAGTTAGTAACCCCACCTGCTGGGTGGTGATTGAAATTGCTTGATGTCCGCAAGTCTGCCAAAACAGGCTTCATGCCACTAAGCCTTATCATTTTTAATGCCAAATCAAGAATTTTTACAGGCTCACCCATATCGAGCAAAAAAACTTCCCCTCCTTTTGACAGCCCGGCGGTCTGAATCACCAATTCAACCGCCTCGGGAATAGTCATAAAGTACCGTGTGATCTCTGGGTGGGTGACGGTCAAGGGGCCACCTTGTCGGATCTGCTCTTGGAAGCGTGGAATCACTGATCCAGAGGACGATAAGACATTACCGAAACGCACCATAGAGATAACTGGCCCCTGAGCAGCTGTTCCCGCATGGCGCGCGGAGTAAGCTTGAGCTATCAGCTCAGCGATGCGCTTGCTTGACCCCATAATATTGGTCGGTCGTACTGCCTTATCGGTTGAAATCAAAACTACTGACTCTAGCTTTGCCTCAATTGCAGCGTCTAGTGTGGCTTTCGTGCCAAAAACATTGTTAATGAGACCGCTGAAGGGATTATGCTCAACCAAGGGAACATGCTTATAGGCTGCGGCGTGAAAAAGCAGTTGCACCCGATGCTCTTTGAATAACATGGCCATTGCCTTGGCATCGATCACTGACTGCAGTACTGGCACGACTTCCACCCCGTGAAACTTAGCTTCTTCTTCTATATTGGCGAATATCTGATAAAGTGCAAACTCGCCTATCTCTACTAGTACTAGTTTTTTAGGGAGCAGTTTTACGAGTTGATGTACTAACTCGCTACCAATGGATCCGCCTGCGCCGGTTACACAAATCACCCGTTGCGAAACAACTTGCTGCATCAAACCACATATCGGTGCAACGGGATCACGTCCAAGCAGTTCTTCAATTGAAACCGCTTCAAAATCGAGCATATCCCGATGTCCAGCAAGAATGTCGGTAATACGCGGCATACTGCGCACCTGGACGGGTAATGCCTCTAAACTCTGCAAGATCTCAGCACGCCTACTACGCGATATATTTGGAAGAGCAAGAATGACGGTATGCACTTGATACTGTTTGCAAAGTTTTTCCAATGAACTAGGCAGCAAAACTCGTACGCCATGAAATTCAACTCCTGCAAGGCTAGCGTCGTCGTCTATCATGGCAACAGCTTGCATAGTTTGGCTTTGGGTTATGGCCGTAAGCAATTGTCGACCTGCATCCCCTGCGCCATAAATAACCACCAAATCTTTTTGAGGAGTTGCGCTCCGAAACAGCGCCTCGCGAACCAAAATCCTAGCGCCTGCGGCTAGCGCGGTGCCTGAAAGCGCAAGATAAAGGTAGTTTGATAGTGGCAGTAACTCACCGGCAAGGATGTGAAAAAAAGCTTCGAAAATACTAGCAACACCGTAACTTATCCCGACAACCAAAAGTACGCGCACCCCAGCAAAGCGCAAAACAGCTCTATATAGACCTAATACAGAACCGATTGCGAGTACAAGCCCAACAAACACAAACGCGTTTACGATTCCTTCGCCATCAAGCCTTGGTACTACAAAATTCCAAGTCGAGGTAGCCACCAGAACATCAAAAGATATGAGTATTTTTTGCTTGGTTGCGCGTGATAGCCTAAGCAACTTATTCACGCTGAGGTAATGGGCAGTTTGTAAAAGGTTTTTCATTAGGTAACGGACACGGATATTTTCATCTTGGGTTGATACTTGCTGAAGGTAGCGTAGAACTAGCGCAACTCTGAAATTGGCAAGGATAACTTATCCTTATCTAAGATTGCTTTTTATAGTTCAAAATTTGATCTTAATATTGACCAAAACAAGAAATTTTCCGAGCTTGAATTTTTGGATTAAATGATACTGTGGGTATGTCGAAAGAGCGCGGCCTACATCGACAACTCAGTTTTGATCTTGTGCACAAAAATGTGCTAAAAGTTAGATAGCTCCTTCACAAAAGAATCCAATTCAAATATCAAGCTTAGGTCAACTAGACTTAATAGTGTCTCCGGACCCCTTGCCACCGACCGTCATAAAGATGTATTTAAAGTAGGCGGACACCTTCAACTCTTGTAGCATACGAGCATCTGTCTCAGCAAGCAGTTTGGGCGTGGACATATCTATGTTGTTGACTTGTGCCAAGCCAGTAATGCCAGGCTTGGCAATGAAGACTGCGAGCGAAACTCTCTCTTTGATCAATTCAGTTTGATTCGGCAGGCAAGGCCGTGGCCCGACCAAGCTCATTTCTCCCTTGAGCACATTCCAAAGCTGCGGCAACTCGTCAAGCTTGGTGCGCCTCAAAAACGCGCCCAAGGGAGTGATCGCATTGGCATCAGCCAAATGGGAGGCCACAGAGGCCGTATCTGTACACATGGTTCGAAATTTTACAAGCGTGAAAGGCATTTGGTCACGCCCCACCCGCTCTTGGCGAAAAATTGGTGACCCTGTGTCAAATAGGCAAAACACATAGATCACCAGCATTATCGGGCCACAGAGAATAAGCCCGAGCAACGAGAATAAAAAATCAAATATCCGTAACATCAAATTCAATCCACAGCCCTACGAAGGCCTTCATCTACTTGCACTGACGGTTGCCAGCCCAGTAGGTCGCACGTTTTGCTTATGTCTACTTGCAACGAACCCAGTAAACGTTGAGAAATCAACTTCTTGCCTAACAAGCTTGCCATGAAGGCGATAAATCCCGCAGGCATCCAGAGCAAGCGAGCTGGACGGTTCAAAGCCTTGCCGATCTTACTCAACAATTCTGTCGTTGAAAGATCTTCACCATCTGAAATCAGAAAGGTTTGATTGGCCGACTTTAGGTGCTCAACACAAACCCAAATCAAATCAACCAAGTTGTCTAAGCCCACCAGGCTGCGGCGATTGTGGGTCACGCCACCCAAAGGCAAGGGCACTCCTCGGCGCACCCAATTGATCAAGCTGAAGAAATTACCTTTGACGCCTGGTCCATAAATCAAAGGTGGGCGGATGATGGTCACTTCCATCCCCGTCTCCTGAGCTATGCGCCTCAATTCTCTTTCGGCTTCAGCCTTTGATATCCCATAAGCATCTTCAGGAGCGGGAGCATCCTCTGCGGTGAATGGACGACCAGGCAAAGTGCATTCACCATTGACTTTGATTGAGCTGATGAACACAAAGCGTCGCACCCCGGCGGCAGCAGCTTGGCGCGCTAGGTTTGACGTGCCTTGCACGTTCACGCGCCTGTACTCGGTCAATACATCCAATGCTTCTTCATGCATGACATGAGCTTTGGCAGCTGCGTGGATGACGACATCGACTCCTTGCAGTGCTTGTGCCCAATCCACTTCACTATCGAGCCCGGGCACCAGTACCGCACCCGACTGTCCCATTGCCGAAGCTTGAGAGCGGAAAACTGGGCGCACTTCTACACCGCGGCGTTTAGCGGCAGCCAAAACAGCTTTACCAACAAATCCACTGGCACCCGTCAAAAGAACAGTCATCAACTAAACACCATATTTACTACATTACATATGAAGAACTAGAAGGCACGCATCAATTGGACCAACCAATCTGTCAGTTACCGATCACCAGTCCCTTTAAAGTTCTCTTTTAACAAGCGAATAATCATACGATAGCAACAGATATTAGCACTTATTTATTCATGCTGGGCAGCATGGCGACATCCATGCCGCCGTAATTGGCACGCTATTTTAAAGGGGCGCGGTACTGATGCAAAGCTTGCGATATGTGTCTGGAACCCGATGCAAGCCTCAAAGCTCTAGACCGCGTCCAAATGTGGCTGTTACTCAATTTCTATCTCTAAATATAGATACTCTCCTATTGACAAAAAACTCTACTCCTCACACCTATAGTTCCAGGGAGCGATAACCCTTCTTTGCTGATATTGTCTCACCGCAAAAGTATTGCTAATCTAGACTCTCCTTTCAATGGGCAACGACCCCTTCATCTGAGGAGTAGTTGGAATGTCGCAGGTACAACAGTTTTTCAACAAATCGGGTGAGAAGTGCCGGTCGACCAGAATCTTCTGTGAAATAATAAAACAATGTTAATGCGGTCCAAGTTAATGAGTCACGCCAGTCTAATCTGCGGATTGCGCATATCGAGATAACCAAACAAGCGCTTTTAGAATGATTTTTCGGTTGAGGCAAAAAACGATTTTATGACCATCAGTTCCACAAAATTCTCCAAGAAACGCATATGCTTGAAAAAATTCTAAAAATATTAACTTTACACAAAGAAAAAACTATTATTTGAATAAGTGAGATTAATTTAAATACATTCGATTATTTCGAGTATTTTTCATATAAATATAATATGTATTTTATAGGCAGCCTTAATGATACAAAAAAAATATTGGAGTAAATATCATTCTTTTTTAAAGATAATATTATTTCCCGAGTTGTTCTTAAGTAGCTTAGAATACCAGATGTTGACATACCACCAACCCGCATGTAAACTAATGTGTCTTTTAATAATTTATAATTCACACGGCCGACAAATATTGTTCTGAGAAAAAAATCAAAATCACTCGCACTTTTGAATTTGATATCGTATAAGCCAAATCGCTTGAATACATCCTTTCTGACAAAAGAGGCTGTGTGACATGGCATAAAACCAAATCTCATTGAAAATAACTTAAATCTATCCGATCTATAACGACGAATGATTTTTGATGGATCATCATTAGAGACAAATGCAGCGTTTCCGATTAGCATGTCGATATCAGGACACGAGTCAAAAGTTCTCGCTACTTCTGTTAGGATATTATTACTCGCAAAAAAGTCATCGGAATGCAAAATACCGATAATTTCACCCGTGGAATTTAGAATTCCTTTGTTTAGTGCATCATAAATTCCGAAATCCTTTTCACTAATCAAACAACTAATTTGATTTTGATATTTATTTATGATGGTTAAAGTTTGATCAGTCGACCCGCCGTCTATAACAACCAATTCAGTTGCAAAATCTTGGCCAAGAGTGCTAACAATACAGTTTTCAATGAATCTATCACGATTATATACTGCTGTAATAATGGTAATCTTTTTAATCATGGTTTTTGTACTAATTTGAATTAACCAGACAAAATATTAAGATAAAATTTTCGGAATTTTTTTGCTGAAACAGACCACTTATAATTGTTGCTAAGGCGCTTAACATTGCGAATAGAAGTTATAAATTCGTGAGTGTTCGCATGCGATAAAAAATCATCAACAATGGTATCGGAATCGCCATCTAAGGGATAAAGTCGATAAAGATTATTTGATATTTCCTGAAAAACTGGTATGTTAGATGCAAGTACAGGAATACCCCTTGAAAACGCCTCTATTAATGGTTGTCCGAGACCTTCGACTTCAGAAAAAAATATTAATAAATCAATTGTATTGTAATAATTATTTAAATCCAATTCATTCATGTCAAAATAAAATGTCGCCTTATCAAGCAGGTCGTAATGGCCGAGAATATTACGAATTAAATGAGAGCCTCGTCCCATAACATAGACATGTACTGAGTCAAATTTTCTACGGAAAGATGCAACCAATTCAATACATTTTTCAGGATTTTTGTAGCGCTCCCCATCAACAATACCAATTTTTACTATTTTGCTGTTAAATTTGGAACATAGCAGATGATTGTTAATGTTCTCATCTTCATTAAAAGTACCGATCTGCACTCCGTGTGGAATTACAAAAAGTTTTGAAGTTGATTCGTATAGCTTTTTATAGATATTCATTGTAAAAATAGATGGGAAAATAATTGAATCCGCAAACAATGTGCAGTAAATTGATCCGCGATAGGCTATAGAGTTGTTGATAACTTCCTTTTTCCCAATTATGCTAGAGTAATAAATTGGGATTAAATCATGGACTGTAATTACAAATATCTTTTTTGGCAAAACGAATTTAAGTAATAATAAAAATCCATATGACTGATCAGCAATATGAATTATGTCGTATTCCTTGAATACGATTAAGGATTTTAACAGGGATATTACATACTTTTCAAAATAAAATAAAAGTCGAAAAAATAAATTTTTTTTAAACTGAATCTTAGTAAAAAGCTTATATTTGAAAAAATATAAATTATTGTTGTCAAATTTACTGACTTCATTGCAAATACCGGAAGCGTACAACTCCATGCTAAATCTATTTTCAAATCCAGTAACAACAACAACTTTATAATTATTTATTTTCATTTAGTTGAATAGGTGATAAAAAAGAATGTCGTAATAAATAGAAGACTATTAGATTTAGTAAGATTATTAAATTTAAATGATCGAAAAGTGTGAACGACAGCGCGGACCTAAAATCCCGCCAAGAATTAACATGCCCATAACCTGTATCTGAACACGCAAGGCATGCCTAAGATGTGATTACGGGAATTGCTGAACAGCGTTGTTTCGATGCCTTAACTGATTGTACAAATTACGGTTATAGGGCGACAGTAGGCAAGTGTTCAACCATTTTCACGAATAAATGTTTCGCCTGTACATGTTGCAACAACACTTTGGCCTGAGTGACCTTGCCAGAACGCCGCTCTAGCTAAGAATTAAAGATTTCGTCAACAGCACAAGCGCATGATTGTTAGCGTTAAACATCCTGTGTATACATCCCCTGCTGGAGAAGCATAATCTGGCTGGGCTCAAGATGACTAAAATGCACAAGAAGTGATCGCGGATGAAGTTGAAAACACAAGGCTAGTACCCGTGGTGCAGTAAAACTACCGGTGTTTTGATAAAGCTTGAGTTAGCAGAAACCAAGGTGAGCTAGCGCAGAGTGGAAAAGAACACGGCGCATATTATTACCATGCATAAGCTACCCGAACTGTAGAACGTGTGAATGAAAATGTAGCCAGAAACGGTAAGATGAATGAATCTAATCGCCCAATCACACATAAATGTGTAAAAAATGGAGAACTATTTTAAAAGAAACAAAATTAAATAAAAAAGAGTAAAGTTGACACTTTCCTAATACAGAATTCTATCGATAACAGTTGCTTCAACGGCGTCTCTTAAACACTATCCCAAAATCTCAGTCTATTTAAAAAAGAATCTAAAACCTCTCGCTTAAAACTCAAATCATCAAAAAATGTCCAATAATTATTCTCAAGAGTAAATTGAGGTAGCCAATTCTTGGTAATTGAATAGGGAGTAATTACAAAAACAGGTCTGCCAATATACGCCGAAAGATGCATGGGCAAACTGTCGCAGGAAATTACAGCTCGCGAATTACTAATTGCATCAATAGTGTTAGCAAATGATACTGGAGCACGAATAGTTAATATACCCTTTAAGTTGATATTTCGTTCATTATTCAACACATAAACGACAGGCTCAAATCCGGCTAATAAACAACTTTCAGCAACAGCTTTAATTATATCAACATTAAGATTTCTGAATGTTTTTCTAGCATTTGGAAAAATAAGAATTCTATTACCAGGACCTTGCTTGCATGGCCATTCCGAAACACTGTCAAACATTCGAGTCAAAGTTGCACGATATTGTGTATAAATATTATTATTACTAGTATGATCCAAAGAGCATGAATTCGATAGCAAACCAAATAACTTTTCCCTTAAACCCATTTTGTCGAATAACAACAAATCAGAACTAAAGTCAAGTTTTCTCACTTTTGCAAATGCGTCAATAAAACTAGTAGCCGCAGAGAAAAGTCCACGTTCTCGTACATCATAGAAAGCAGGCACCTCATTGACATTAAGCTTAATAAAGGTTATGTCACATTTTGGCATCAATGCATTAATAAGATTATTGTGATGCCCTCCAACTATGCATCGAATATCATTTTGAATTTTTTCGTCGAGTAAACTTATGGCGTTTAAGGTGATAGTCAAATCACCAAAAGCCTTTAAACAAAAAAATGAAACTCTCTTGAAATTAGAACTTTTATAAGGGGCCATTATAGACATTTAAGTGTTGAATGTAGATTTCGTGAAAAAATACTAAACCAAAATAGTAGAAAAGTTAAATTTTGATCGTAATTTAGAAGTTTATCAAAAATCAGTTAGTTACTATCATATGTCTGCCTGTAGTGTTGGAATTATATAAAATTAACCCTTTAGATTTAACCATTTTGCTTTTTAACCGCAATAATACATTACCCCAAAAAATAATTGCAAGTAAACTTGTTGATGAAAATGCACCAAGATCAAATGTAAAAATAAAAAGATACATCATCATTAATGCTCCCATAGTGCGATCTTGATTAATACGAAGACAACGCATCGAAAGCTTATAAAGATAATAGTAAATGTGTAAAAAAATCAAAGCAAATGGAATCAAAAAATAAATATTATTTCTAGCAAATTCTAACCAGGATGAATCTATGCTCGCACCTTCGCTCGAATGACCATATAAAAAAATATTGACCCATAGCTCCATTCTAAACGACGATAATGTATTTAAATAATCGTAATCAAAATAATTAAATATAACCAATATTGCAATTGATAATCCTAGCATGATAATGTAATGAAAATTTTTCAAATTTACTATTTCAACAATACAATAAATAATAAATCCAAATAAAATACTTCGTGAATCAGTAAAAAATAAAAGAAATAATATTATTATTTTAATAAGATAGTTATACCTTAATGAACTGCTGAGATGGACAAAAAAGGTAAAGTACAAAAAAAGAACAAAACTAGCTTGCTCCTTAGGGTGGTTAAATCCAACAAGTATTTGGTTTCTACCATAGTCGCTAATAACTCCTTGTTCAAATATTTTATTAGCACTGATAAGGAATGGTATCAATGTGAAAAAAGTTAAAACTATTATTATATTTTTTTTTAAAATCAACCTGCGGTTATATAATAATAATTGACTGTAGGAAAAAGAAACATAGAGCAACATAAAGCAACTAGCGGCCTGTTGAAGCTGATTGGAAAGCAAGAATATACTTGCAGCCGCAAACAAGAATAAAGTATATTTATTAAATTTAATTGCTTTACAATTATAAATAAATAATAATAAAACAAATATGTAGTTGGTTAAAAATTCAATTTCACTATTGATTTTATCGGCAGTAACTACAAATATTTTAGAAAGTAGAAAAAGATAAAACAAAACAAAATTCATTTTGTCTGTCTTCTGCAATTCATAGTCATTCATAAATTACTATGCCTCAAATGCGAAATTATATGACATAAAAAGTTGAAATGTTAAAAAATATTTATATAAATATAAATAAAAAAATTCTTTCAGAAAGAATGAAATTAAACATAATATCTAGCTTAGGATATAGGATCATTATATCATGGTGCTAGAACATGAGAACGTGGAATTACTAGCGGTTACAGTGTTTTTTCATAATAAGGAAAAATAGAATACATTGTAATAACTCTATGGTCAATTGAATGAATGCAGCTCCAATGAGACCAAAACTTTTAACAAAATAAAAATTTAAGATAGAACTTAAAAGAGCAATACTTACGCTAATAATTAAAAAAATTCTATCAATTGCTAAGGCAATTATCCCATAATAAAACGGAGCACCAACAAATACCGGAATTTTACCAATAAGTATAATTTGAAAAATTAGTATGGCCTCGTTAAAATTGGGGCCAAATACTATTGGAAAAATAATTGGAGCCCCAAGAATCGCCACAACACATAGGGGAAAACAAATCAAAAAAATCAAAGCTGATAATTTAATCGTGTTATTCCATAGGAATAAATCACCTTTTTCTGAACGCCAGTTTATCATTCGTGGAAGAAATAAAGTAGAAAAGCTACTAAAAACCAACTCCACAGCGCCCACAACAATCAGAGCAGAACGAAATATGCCAGTGCCATTTAAACCAACAAATAGTGTAATGATGTAAATTTGCAATGCTGGATATGCAGAACCAACCGCGTTTGTTATCCAAAATGTTTTAGACTTTAATAGAATCTTTTTTAATAAGTTAAAAGACACAAGACCCAACGGAAGTTCACCAAACTGTCTTCGATAAAACCACCATGATAGCGATGTCGTTAAAATATTAGAGAAACAAATAACTACCAGGTCAGAGCCAGCAGTCATACCTGGATTAAAATAAATTAGATAAGTTAGAGAGCTGAACACAACTCCGATAAATGTAATACTTGATAATAAAGGCAATTTCTCATTTGCTTGGTAAGCAAAATTCAAATTTAGAGAATTGATAAAAAAAAGAAAAACACCGCAATACCATGCAAGCTTATCATTTTCGTGTAATCCTAGCCCAAATGAGATTGCTAGTACAGCTGCAAAGGAAATAAACAAGGAAATTAAAGCCCTAAAGCTAATAATTGTTGTTATTATTTCATTTCGATTTTCACTTTTGGCAGATGTATCTCTAATTCCAATAATATTTAGACCTCCGTCATATAATAATGACGCCTGCGTTACGCTAGTATGAACTAAACCCGATACACCTAAATTATATGGACCTAAACATTTTGCTGCGTAGGTTGTACCAAAAAAACCAATGAGCCTCGAGAATAAATTAAAAGACAATAATTTAAGACCATCTTTTGTAAATTTAGAAAGATTTAAAAAAGGCATTTAAATAAGTAAAAAACAAAAAATTTTTATGCTAAATAATTCTAACAAAATAATCTATATATAAAATATTCAAGGATAAGATAAGGTATCATTAAAATACATTACGTCTGTTTTCAAATCCGATTAAGTTTCCGTTTCAGGCTTCATTTTCATTAACACACAAAAAGGTCTGGTGTGATAGGGAAAGTAATCATTGGCGCTGTGTTGTTGTCAACCTTCGCTAGCTCACATTGTTGTATTCCAAATCATGCTTGATCACCCGATACGGTTGTTTGACTTCGACTCGCTTGCTAGACTTGAGTTTACGTTTTCATTCAAGATCACATCCAGTACTTACCACTAATCACATGTCAGGCTAGATTGTGCTTATCTAGAAGGAGGGGGGCGGATACGCAGGGCGGGATGCTTATGCGAACGGTCAAGCGCTTTTTGTGTATATCTACGTAACCTGTAAATCTAAGGTGGAGCAGCGTCTAGCAAAGAGACTCAGGCCAAATGGTTGTTGTGACAGGTACAGGCAGAACATAGTGTCTAGAGAAAATAAACAACAAGATTCCTTCGGTAGGGCCACAGCTGTAACTTAAGCAACCAGTTCAGACAATGACACGCTAATCAGCAATTTCATCCGTCCCATCTTGTGCTTGCGTTGTGTGTTCAGATTCGGGATGAGGGCATGTTGCTTCGTGGTGAGAAATTCATGCCTGCGACTGTCGTTCACACCTTCGGTCAGTAAAATTTTGACCAGTTACATTACCACTAATTAATTTAATTTCTTCTACGAAGCTTATAGAATTATGATACGAATTCCAATTAGAACAATTTAACCGTGCTTTAGCAAGGATGGAAGTGTAATTATCTCGCATTTCTAATATAGCGCGAGCCAGGTCCGATGCATCCTGATCTTTGGCTGTCACTCCTGCGCCTGTGTCTTTAAGCTGATTGCTCATCCATGTATCGTCTGTTACTATTACAGGCTTACCCATAGACATAGCTTCAGTAAAAGTTCCCGAAGTATTTGCGAAATAGATGTCACGTGAATAGGGGATCAAAATTACACTTGAACTTTCAAGTAAATCCAAATATTCTTTATTATTTAATGTACTTTCAATAAGTTTGACACAAGACAAATTTAGCTCTTTCAATAAATTCAAACTGATATCACCAGTTCGGTCGTGTTCACCTCGATAGCATTGTAAAACAAACTCTAAGCCATCTAGTTGATTATTATCCCGTAAAATTTGAATTGCATTAGCAATTATAGCAAATCCTTTGGCTAACCTAAGCTCACCTAAACTAACAAATTTAATTGGACCAATATTTATATTCTTGTAATGAGCTTTGGATATATGCGCATGAGTGTGAGGAATAGGTAATACATCAACTTTTAAACTTGTCAGCCGCCTATACTGCTCAGCCAAATTAGAACTATCCACTGTTAACAAAACATTTTGACAATTTTTAGATCTTGAAAGAAACCACAAACCAAATCGCAACCAAAAAACAGATGGCTTCCACTTGTTTTTATTTACATCATAATAACTGAAGCGTAACATTAATATAAGTACAGGTGAAAAGTTTTCACGAAATTTATTTATCCAAAACACCCAGCCGATCAAATTTGAGTGGTCAACAGTAACAGAAAATATACAATTATTTTGGAGATTGAGCCTGGAACTAATTGCACATAAATCTTTATAAAAATGAAAGTTTGCAAGAACTGGATCAATAAAAAATTTTGAGAATCTATTCATTTTATTTCGATAAATCAATTCCTCGAAGGTTGGCTCAATTGGAATAGCATCAATTATTTGCTCACTCGCATTTTTGTTCCCATAAACTTCTACTTCAAGGCTTTGGTATCTTGCAGCTTGATATATACTATTCACATAATTAAAGTAGTGACCACCAAAATCACGTAATGCATACTCTACTAAACATAATTTTTTAATTATAAAACTCAATTTGTGTCTTTCAAAAAATTGGAAAATAAGTAATTAAATATATAAACTAGATCATATCACATCAGCCATAAGGCGTGCTTGAACATTTATTGTTTGATATCTAATGGCATTTTCTTTTAATGATGAAGATAGATGAACTACTTGCTCTGAATCTAAAGACAACAACATTTTAACTTTATTAACCCAATGTTCCAAATTATTAGACTCCACTACCAATTCATTATTTGAAAGCACTTCAGGTAAAGCTCCGGATTTTGAAACCAAGACAAGACAGCCACAAAGTTTTCCTTCGACTACTAACCGGCCGTATTGCTCCTTGAAATACGAATTTTCAACAGATGGAACAATTAATAAATCAATAGTTCTTAATATTTGTGCCATTTCGTCATGTTGGGGATTTACGATATTAATATTATATTTAGTGATATAGGAAGATAATCTTTCCCAAAGACTTTTTGCATATATATTAAAATAACGACGGGGATCTTGAAATATAAGAGTAAGACCAGGATTTTTCTCTGCAAGAGCAACAAATAAATCCAGTACGATATCAGGCCTTTTTTCTTTTATTACACGACCCATGTATGCAATCGTCTTTACTTGTCGGCGAGGTACTGCACAAGTAAAAACTGATTGATCCAATCCTAGCGGGATCAAATAGATGGAGAGTTGTTTGTACTTTTTCTTATGAATTTTTTCGCTTTCGATTGAAAATACAAATAAACCATCGATAAATTTAGAATTAAACAGTGATATAACGGCTATGAATAAATGTGTTATAAACATTATAAATTTTAACCTAACAAGATAATCAAATGATTTATTGAAAAAATATCTTTCAATATTTTCAAATGTTGAACAAAACAACTTAAACTTGCTTCTGGAGAATATTTTAAATAAGACAATTTGTAGTAGAGAAATTGATCCAAGATCTGACTCAACTATCACAGAAGAGCTATTTTTTATCTGTGATATGAATCTGGTATTGAAGGGCAAAATAGATTTTCTCGGGTGATAATCATCAAATTCAAATAAATTAACATTAAATACTGAGTTCGAATCTATGTAATCATTCTTATTTTTCGGGACCCAAACATGCGGTTGAATATTAAAATTTTGAAGGGCAACAAATATTCTTCTATTAATAGGTTCCAACGACTGCTCACTAATAAAAGTAACTATCTTTGATTCTGTTAGATTTTTCAAATGAACCTCGCAAATTGTGTTAAAACATTGAACGCACCTGTCAATATTCGTAAAATTACAACAAGGAATATGATTATAGGTTTGACTATGTCTTCAACAAGTCCAGATCGGGTTGAAGTGGTCAACAGCATTCAGCTGAGAGCTGCTTAGTATGCCTTTCTTTTGCAAGAGCCGCAGAAGCAGATTTGGAGCGATAGCTACTAGCTTTTTATTGGTGAATCCTCCAGCTAAGGCTATGATTGAGGTGTGATGGTTAAAAGCCTACATCCACATATTTGGAAAATCTTGACCCTCTGCCAAGTCTGACCGATAGTATTGCGAAAGCCATTCTCACATCACCATGCTGTTGAAACTCTCAACTAAAGTGTTTTTATGAGATTACCACTTCGAATCTATTTAAGCGATGTTTAGATTGTCCCACTGATGTGTTCTGACCCGTTGTTACACTCAACCACTTCTTGTCTACATTGCCAATAAATGATTTTCTTTAACTCTTGAATCTCTTATTCTAATGGCTACGAAAAGTTAATTTCCATCCCTATAATTTTACGGTTCAATTCACAAATAATATTGTGTAATCTAAATGTTTATAATCTACTATAATTAATATAGTGACTACAAGTACTATATTGATTTATGATGTGAAATTGAAAAGGATACGATAATTCGGTTTGTTTATATTTTTATACCATAGGCAGTATGAATTATTCTTTTTGGTGCTGACTTACATCGTTTAGAAATGAGGGCAATGTCTTTTACATAAATAGTATTGCCACCATTTTGATTATAACTATTGAGTTCAGTAAGACTTCGTGTAAGTGGTTCATAAGTTGCCGCAATAAACCCAAAGCTCAGTAGTTTATTATGTATATCTATATTGCTATGTCCGTACTCTTCGCCGCTGCCATTTAATTCGATTATTATTGCGGAAACATTGTTATTTGATAAAATCGCTGACGCACCTTCTATAACGTTATATTCAAAACCCTCAACATCAATCTTTAAAAAATATTGATTCTTTTTGTCAAGTTCTTTGTCTAAAGTGCTAACTTTAACCATTGTAGTATTGTCAACTTCTCCTGCCAAGCTAACTTTGTTCACCGTATCGTTATTATTTGTAAAATAAAGAGTACCTTCCTTATCTCCTAAGCCCATTGTTCGAATATCTACAGTAGTATTTATTCTATTGATTTGTGTTTGATCCTTTAATCTTTCTGCTGTATCACGTAAAGGTTCAAAAGCTATACTTTTTGATTTAACAACTTTTGAAGCGAGTATAGTGTAAGCGCCAATATTAGCACCTATGTCTACAAATGTTTCGTTTGGTTGTAGTGCGTGAAGTAAAAAAATCATATCTTCATACTCCATAAATCCTGCATAGAGATTTCCTGTTAGTCCCGCCTCACCAAGTCCGCTAATAAACATTGCATCTTCAACCCAAGGGACAATAACCTTCTTCTTTAATATTCGTATTGCTAATTGCCATTTGACAAAGTTTGTGAGTGCTTTAAGTTTGTGATTCGCAGTTAATGGGTGTTGTGCGATAAACTTTACAATAGCATTAATTTGTGAAAAGGTGTTCAATGTCACTCCAATGTGTTGGGTTAGTTAATTATCTTATGATCGGTACTTGCTTTTCGGGCGCGTAGAAAATGACGCAGCATGTTAAACATACTTTGAATGGCTAAGGTACGTATACACTCTCTTTCACACCCTGGCAAGTGCTTGCTATAATTCATAAAAAAGTTAAGATTTTTTTTGAGCATTTCTTCGCGATTCTTTCGCAATCCTTCCCTTTGAAAGGGTTGCAGAAGTAGAAACCCAAGGCGGCAATGTTTAATCGCTCCTTAGGGGTGAATCCGAACAATGCCATGGGCGCAAAAGATGAGATTAGGCTTGATACATTGAACCTAGTATCTTCTACAAAACGCTTACTTTTAGGGGTTCAACGGGACGGTGCGGTACAAATGGCTGTGGCAGTACTATTGGTCAGTCTTGACAGAGGAACAAGACTTGCAACGAAGTGGATGTGCCCTCACAATTGTGACCGCCCAAACATGTTTGATTGTCACACTGATGTATTCTGACCCGTTGTCACTCCGAACCACTTCTTGCTTACTCCGCCACGAAATGATTTGCTTTAACACCCGAAGCACGCGTTCTAATGGCAACGAAAATATTAATCTCCATGCCTAAAGCCTCACGGTTCAAGTCACAAATAATATTGCGCAATCTAAATGTTCGCCCAACTTCGCGTCGCTAGTGCATAAAATTCTCTTAACACACTTGGTTGTTGCCATGCGGTACTGTCAATACTACAAGCTTGGTGCGCACAAGCCGTTTTGGGTTTAGATTCGAAAATTGAAGTCAAGCTACTTGTAAATCCGATATACGCGTTTATCGTTAAACTTGAAGCCCTTCACATTTTGCAGATACAAATAACAAAGGCCAAATTACTTAATGCGATCATATCTGTTTATCGCACAACCAATTGGCCACATCGTGTCTTATAGCATCAAGCATGCGCTCGTACAGGTGGGAGTATTCGATGATGCGATAAGTCACGCAGCCAACTCGAATGCACATGTCACGCTCTGTAACCGGCTTCCTGATCATCTATCTACTGAAAGAGGGCTTTAAATAAGTTAAAACTCAAGCACTGTATACAATATCATGAGTTTATCTATGAAGTCGCACATGAATGAGGGAGAAAAAGATAACCGCAGGCCTAATAAGATGAAACCTGAGGAAAAGCTCAAGGCCATCGACGTTAGTTATAAACTTTAAAAATGAATGGATGTTAAGAGCTAGGATTCGCTAGATCATTGCTTCTTATGGCTAACTGCTCGAGGGAGTCAATCGAAAACCATGATTTTGTGTATATGTCTGATACATAAAGCTTATTTAATTTGATCAATTGTTTCCAAACATCATTAAAATTTTCACAATCATTAATAATTTTATTAATTTCTAAAGGGTTAACAACTTGAATACCAGAAGCATAATAGCCTGTCTTGTTCAAACGGGATATACTTGTTACTGCTCTGTCTTTGTTGCAAGAGAGGTAATCGCCATCTATACTTTCAATTGGCTTTACAGGCACCAACATGCATGGAGGTGCACCTAACGCATAATATTGCGACTCAATAAAGCCAACATCCAGGTCCGTAACATTATCGCATGTCATAACCAATACAGGCTTATCAACATGTTTAAGTAATGTATTAAATAACCACCATGCATTATCGTGGCCATTTGTGTTTAGGACTGTTGAAACTAATTGCTTCCTTGTTAGTACCTCTGATAATATACTTCCCAGATAACCAATTGTTACATGAATATTAATATTATGAGATAGAAAATTTCGTATAACATTTTCAATTAGAGTGCTACCATTGAAGGGAGCTAAGGCTTTTGGAATCACATCGGTTAAGGGGCGCATTCGATTCCCTCGACCTGCCGCCATTATTAGAACATGCCCAATAGTCATTATAATTCCTCAACAGGAGGATTATTCAAAATATTTCTAATTTCATCTTTAGTTAACTTAATCGCTGTTCGTGAAGTATGCACTTCAGCCACCGGATTAGCAACGTCGAGGTTAAAATTAAAAATATAATGACGAATACCGTTTATATTTTTTTCATAGGTCTTACTAAGCTCTTCTTGACCAATTAAAAACTCCTCAAGCCTCTCACCAGGTCTTTCAGGTAGATGCTTAACATTAATTTTTGGATCAATTTCCCTCCAAACCTCAATAATATCTTTTAATTGTGCAGCCTTCATCTCTCTACTCATAACTTTACCTGCTATTTCATCAATAGAATGAAGGGCGTTGACCACCAACTCTACAGCCTCATCTACAGTGAAAAAATATCTATACATGTTGGGTCCGGTTGTACCAATTTCATTGCTATTATTAATCATTTTTTTCCAGATACCGAGCACTGATCCAGTAGACCAAGCAACATTCCCATACCTTACGCAGGCAAATAAAACATCATTTCTACCATTTAATCCACAGAACAATCGTTCCATCAAAGACTTCGACATTCCATATATATTTCTAACCGGGGGCGAAGCTTTATCCGTCGAAATTCCAATTACGGCTTTTATCTTTTTATCAATAGCCACTCGAGCAATATTTTGCGAACCAATAACATTCACATCGATTGTTTCAAGAGGTTGTTTTTCTGCTATATCAACAAATTTTGTTGCAGCCCCGTGAACGATTATGTCCGGTTGTACTTGATTAACAATATCACGCACCGATTCTATGGATGCAACATCCATGGCAAGAACTTTACAGCCGGTTATTTGCTCGGCGATAAGATTATTCTTATTATTTCTAGAACACAAAGTGACTTCATGACCCAACTGTGTTAGTTTGATACCCAAACGCTTACCTAAAAAACCATTACCACCAGTTACAAGAATTTTCATTTGCCGCCTTTCGATTAAAAATTTTTAAATTAGAATGATTGATTATCATCAATCAAATAAATTTGGGTCAGAACTATATTCTATAATAAAATTTTCAAAAAGAACTAATCAGATATCTATAAAATAAAAAAAGGTTTAACGAAAATTTTTTGTTGCTTCAAACCAATTTATGACTTGTTCAATACCTGATTTTAATGGTATGCAAGAGCTTTGATAATCTGGTTCAAGATGCAATAAACGCGATATATCTAGTTTTTTTGAGCTAGCTCCAACATATCTCGATGTATCATAATTAATTAGATTTTCGTCAAATCCTGTGCATTCACATATAAGCTCTGCAAAAGACTTAATTGAGTAATCTGTGCCTGCACCAATGTTAATAAGCTGATTATCGACTTTATCGACTAGTTTAAACATCACACGAATAAAATCATCAACATGAACCAATTCCCTGCGTTGATTTCCATCCCCCCATAAAGTTGCAATTTCTCCAAAATGCTTTGCTCTTAGAATTTTGCGTATGAGATCAAAAATAAAATGCATTTGGCGTCCATCGGTATGGTAATTTGGACCATACAAAGTTGATGGGACTGCACAAAACCAATTAAGCCCATATTGCTTTTGAATTGCTCTCACACCTTGTAATAGCATTCGCTTCGTCATAGCATATGTGTAAAGGCTTTCGATTGGTTCTCCAGCCATGTATTCGTTTTCAGTCAATGCAGATTCAGGTGCATATGCACAACTCGTACCCATAATTACAAGCTTTGCTTCAGGCTGAAAATTTAGCCACCAATAAAGTACATTTGTATTAATTTTTTGATTAATTACCCACTGTTCTCCTGAATGTGTAACACAAAAATCTCCGGCTTGTGTCCAAGCTGCTAGATGATATATTATATCGTACTTAATCTTTGAATACTTTTCAAGAGATTCACTATACATCAGGTTGCACTCTTTAGACGTCGGCGCATTACAATAATGACCTTGTTTAGTCAAAGCTGCTACGAGTGCACTTCCAAGAAATCCATGTCCACCAGTGACAAATATTTTCATTTTTCGCTATCTTTTGGGTCAACAGGAAAGTAAAATTCGACGCCATTATCTAAATGTTTTGTGTTATTGCTGAGAATTTCTTTTTTAAAATTCCAAGCTAAAACATAGTAAATATCGGGTATCTCTTCTACTTCACTTTCTATATGTACAGGAATGTGCATTCCGGGAGAATACAACCCTCTTCGTAATTCATTTTTTTCTAATAAACATTCAATTAGATTTTTATCTATCCCAAAATAATTTAGCAAAGTATTACCCTTTACAGGTGCGCCCATACCAAATACTTTTTTTCCGGCTGCTTTTGCGCTTAGCAAAAAAGATAGATTTCTATCTTTCATAAGTTCAATTCTCTTAGAAAAGTCCAAATAAGCTGACTTTTCATTACAACGAGACTCGTTTTCTTGCAAAACTAGATCATTTAATGCATCTGTTCGTTTATGCGCTCCAGGGTGCCCAACAAATCCAATCATTTGTCCCCCATGTATTGGACTTAAATACGCATCGAAAAGTTCAAGTTTGTGTATATCTAATAATTTTTGTAGTGTATTCAATGTGTAGTAAAGAAGATGCTCATGATAAATTTGATCAAAAGCGTTGTTTTCCATGATACTTTTCATATACAAAAACTGTACAACAAATACACCGTTACTTCTAAGCCCCTTTTTAATTGCTTTTGTGACGGAGTGAAGTTCTTCTAAGTGAAAAAATACACCAGCTGCGTTGATAACGGCAAAGTCATTGCCTATATCGTTCATACAATCAAGGTTAAAAAATCGGTTTAGAGTAGGTATTCCTGCTTCATTTGCAATTTTAGAGGTTGTCTTTGATGACTCTACACCAAGCACATCCCAGCCCAATTGCTTGAAATGCTTTAACTGTGTACCATCATTAGATCCAATATCTAAAATATTTTTTTTGCCAACTGAACTACCAAATCGGCTATTCACATCAAACGCAATTTTTTTAAAATGTTCAGAAAGTGATTTTGTTACCCCGGAAAGGTAAGTGTGATCGCCAAACATGATTTCTTTTTTGACCGTATGATCAAGTTGACTGGTCGCACAATTATTACAATATAAAACCCTTAGTGGATAATAAGGCTCATGACCTATTTCATTTTCCTTCAAAAAATTATTACACCAAGGCTGCATGCCCAAATCAATCACAAGCTCCAAATTTTTGGAATCACAAACTCTACATTTCATAAAATTTCTTTCTTAAAATGACGCCTTACAAATTCTTCAGCTAAAGAAAATGATGCTTCAGTTCCAATGTCTAGAAATTCTGCATCCGATTCTATTACACGTATGTCTTCCTTTGCCTCAAGCATTGCAGGAAAAATATCATGTTCAAGGGAGAGTGGGCGATTTATTTTTTCGTATTTTTGGAGCATGGACTTACGAAGTACATATACTCCGGCATTAATAGTTCCGCTTCCAAGTTTCTTTTCTTCAAACTTATTTAATTGGCCATTTTTTGTAAAATTCAATGTTCCAAATCTAGACGCATCACTAGTCTTAACCCCAATAATAGCACCAGCTGAACCCTTGTTTACAACTGAAATTGCTTCATTAAAGTTTTCTAATATTAGCGAATCGCCATTTATTGCAACAAATATTTCTGGCAAATTTACAAGTCTAGTTGCAGAAAGAATAGCTCCTCCCGTTCCTTCTGGGATCATTTCATGCAGACATTTAATAGGACAAGAATCATCCGTGATATTTTCAGCAAATCTTTCAATTTGAGTATTTTCATAGTGCGTTAGAAGTAATATTTCGTTCGCCCCATTGAATCGTAAATTATAAATTATCCAATATAAAAAAGGCTTCCCATTAACCAAGGCAAGAGGTTTTGGAAGTTTTCCTAATAGGTGTTTAATCCGTGTACCAAAACCACCTACCAATATAACTGCGGTAAAAGGCTTATACATTTCCGTATACACTGTTTCGCAAAATTGTGTAACCTTTCAATAATTCAACTATTCCATCGTCCAAGCTCCATTCGGTCCTAAATCCAGCAGAAGCAAGACGAGCATTTGAAACAATATAGTCACGTTTATCTGGATCCTCTCCTATTGGCGCCTCGTGGTAAACAAACTCATTTACATGTTTTTGTATTGCTTGGGCAAGTTCAACTTTTGAAAGATTTGCTTCATCAAGTCCTACATTGTAAGGACGCCCTTTCATCATATCAAAATTTTCGATACCATGTATAAAAACTCTCGCGACATCCTGAATGTGAATATAGTTCCTTTTAAAGTGGCCTTCGAAAATTACTATTGCCCTATCAGTCACGGCACGATATACAAAATCATTTACTAGTAAATCCATTCTCATTCTGGGCGACATTCCAAATACCGTAGCGAGACGGAATGTAATACTTTCACCATGTGCAAGCACAGCTTTTTCTGCATTTACTTTAGTTAATCCATAAAGCGAAATTGGATTTAGTGGCGATTCTTCGTCGCATGATTTATTTTTTTCTCCTATTCCGTAACCCGAGTTTGTAACAGGCATTAATATTTTTTGTTGCGTAGATGCCGCCTTACATAACATTTCTATGGCATCCTGATTTATCGTTTTAGTCGCGTGCGGATCAAGCTTGCACAACGGAGCTCCTACAAGCGCAGCCAAGGGTATAACCACATCTGCTGATTTTAAATGTTTCCGAATAAGAGTCTCATCGCGTACATCACCACGGATGACACTAAATTTTTTGTATTTACAAGCATCCGCAAGAGAATTTTGATGAAACATAAAGTTATCAATAACGGTAACATCATGACCCTTATCTAGTAATTTTGGTACTAATACTGATCCTAGATATCCCGCCCCACCTGTCACCAAGATTTTCATAAATTTTCCTTTTTGAAATTTAAATCGTCTTTTATTATCGTAGAATTATCCCTAATAAAGATGGAATAATGTTAATTATATCACTATACACAGTAATGTATTTATTATTTGTTAACTTTTTATGTTTGTTAAGTTTTCAATCATTTCACATAAATAATGATAGACCATTACATGCATTTCTTGTATTCTAGGTGTTATTTTAGATGGAACATTTAAACACACCCTGCAATGATCTAATAAATCACCGCCAGTGTTTCCAGTTAAACCAATCACATTCATGCCGATTGTTTTTGCGACTTTGGCTGCATTAAGAACATTCTTTGAATTTCCACTTGTAGAAATAGCAATTAAAACGCCGCCCTGTGCTCCATAAGCCTCAACTTGCCTCGAAAAAACGGTGTCGTACCCTACATCGTTTGCCCAAGCGGTAATTACAGAGCTATCTGTGTTTAGTGCTCGCACATTTAAAGCTTCTCGCGGCTTTAGAAATTGCCCTACAAGTTCTCCTGCGATGTGCTGTGCATCCGCTGCTGATCCGCCATTCCCGCAGACTAATATCGGGAGTCTGTTGTTTAGGGCCTTTACGCAAATGTGTACCGCTTCATTTAATTTTACTTCGAATTCGTTTTGGACCAAACTATCTATACACTTCTTTAGTTCTGCAATTTGATTTTGAAATTTACTTATCATACCTCTATCCTTTATTTAATCGTGAATTATTGTTGACCCCGGCGCATCAATTTGAAACGGTATTTCATGATACTGACGCAATGCTGAGCGAATAGCCTGCTTACGTTCGTGTGGGACATAAAACAACATAAATCCCCCCCCTCCAGCACCTAATAGTTTGCCTCCAAGAGCTCCTGCTCTTATTGCATCTTTATACATTTCATCAATTATTTTATTTGATACCGATCTGTCTAGCTCTTTTTTTTCATTCCATGTTTTATCTAGTAATATGCCAAAACTTGATAGATCCATATTTCCAGACAATATTTTGTGAGCCTGCTCTACATGGCCTAGCATTTTTAACAGATTTTTTTCAATTTTTTCTATATTTTTTATTTTGTTTGATTCTATATTTTGTGCGCGCCGAGTAATGCCCGTAAAGAATAACATTAACGAAGCATTTAATTCCGCGCGGCGTGCATTTGAAATGGCTATTCTTTCGACATTAATAGTGCCGGCGGTTGTAAATTCAATTAAATTCAGGCCGCCATGTGCCGCAAATGTTTGGTCTTGGCATCCAACAACTTCTTTTAGTGTTTCACGTTCCATGGCAATGGCTTTGTAAGTCAACTGCTCACGAGAAATATGACTCCCCTTAAATGCATGCAAGGCCTTGATCAGTCCAACAGTAAACGCGGAAGAAGTTCCTAGCCCCGAAAATGATGGCAAGTCAGAAGCTACATGTATCTCTATATCTCTTTCGATTTTGAGGCTATGCAAAATCTCACGAAAGGGCACATGTTCAATTTCAGAAACATTTTGCACGCGTTCTACTTTACTATAGGAGATTCGCACAGAATAGTCAAAGAGCTTTGATGGGAAATGTGAAATTGTATGGTAAATATATTTGTCTATTGCCGTTCCAAGAACCGCACCCCCATGCTTTTTATAAAACTCTGGCAAATCTGTGCCGCCGCCAAAATAACTTATTCTTAATGGGGTTTTTGATATAATCATAGTTTTTTGATTTGTTAATTTTGGACCTAATTGATTATAATTTATTATTGATGCATGTTTCTGTTAGTAGTAAAGCAGCTGAAGTTGATGGTTATCTGGAGATTTTTATTCTCATTTTTATTTTTGGATAGCGAATCTTTTTCCTTTTTCGATTACGTTTTTTCTCTTTTGTATTTTTTGTTATTATTTATCCTTCAACTCTAGTTTGATTTTAATGCGGCCTTTTAATAAGGTTAAAACTTGTAAATCGAAAGCACCCAAAATCAACCTTATGGAAAATATACAAATTTCTAAAACTGAGCTCTGGTTTACTTGATATTTCTCTTGCGCCATCCTTTCAGTTGAAAACCTTTACGCTCCAACTCTTGTAGCAACTTCTAATTCAATTTTCATATTCCACGTGGCTGGAATAAATTTTCGTAAGCCCTGATCGGTCGGAAATAATGACCAAGAGCTACCCTCCATTTTGCAGGCAGCGCATGTTTTCGATTGCGCCAGTATCAACCTCGAAATCTTCGCAGCGGCCAAAAAAAACATGTCTTAGCTGATGTCGCC
>JACCDN010743927.1_pt1 | contig 24796 bp, 29 predicted proteins | sample 7441691 | NCBI WGS metagenome assembly JACCDN01 (sample SAMN15323439, study PRJNA562643) | freshwater metagenome | isolation source: river surface water | place: USA:Blue River Watershed | collected 2017-08-16 | reverse complement strand
GAATTACCAATTACGAATCTCGAATTACGAATCTTGAAGTGCAAATTGCGCCGTAAATAGCCCCGATGGAAACGGCATCCTTTTATAAATCCTGAAAGGTTTATAAAAGATACAGTGGACAGCGGGACGAAATGCGAGATTCCCAATATTCTGGGGCTGCAAATCTTTTTTTAGTATATTATATCCCTATATATTGTATGAATTTTATTAATAGCTTATATTTGCCCCTTATTAAAATTTAAAAAATGATACGAGTTACTTTACCCGACGGGTCGATTAAGGAGATGGCACAAGGCGCTACTCCTATGGATGTTGCAAAAAGCATTAGTGAAGGTTTGGCTAGAAACGTGATTTCGGCCTCTTATAATGGAACCACTATTGAGACAACAACGACCTTAACGACGGACGGTACACTTGTATTGTACACTTGGAATGACGTAGCTGGAAAAAAAGCATTTTGGCACTCTACTTCACACGTGATGGCACAAGCCTTAGAAGAACTTTATCCTGGCATTAAACTGACGTTAGGCCCGGCGATTGATAATGGTTTTTACTATGATGTGGATTTTGGCGATCAAAAAATTACCGATGCCGATTTCAAAAAGATTGAAGATCGTGTGTTAGAAATTTCAAGAGAAAAACACGAATTTAAAATGCGTCCGGTTTCTAAAGCAGAAGCATTGGAAGTTTATAAAAATAATGAGTATAAAACCGAGTTGATTTCAAATTTAGAAGACGGAACGATTACGTTTTGTGATCATGCTAATTTTTTTGATTTATGTCGTGGTGGACACATTCCGAATACAGGAATCATTAAAGCGATGAAGATTTTATCGGTTGCAGGTGCTTACTGGAGAGGCGATGAAAAAAACAAGCAGTTGACACGTGTTTATGGAATTTCGTTCCCAAAACAAAAAGACTTAACGGATTATTTAGAATTATTAGAAGAAGCAAAACGTAGAGACCATAGAAAATTAGGAAAAGAATTAGATTTGTTCCATTTTTCTCAAAAAGTGGGGCAAGGATTACCTTTGTGGTTGCCTAAAGGAGCTGCATTGCGCGATCGATTGGAGCAATTCTTGAAAAAAGCACAGAAAAAAGCCGGATATGAACAAGTGGTTACGCCACATATTGGCATGAAAGACTTGTATGTAACTTCTGGGCACTATGCTAAATATGGTGCCGATAGTTTTCAACCGATACATACCCCAGCGGAAGGCGAAGAGTTTTTATTGAAACCCATGAACTGTCCGCACCACTGTGAAATATACAATGCAAGACCATGGTCGTACAAAGATTTACCGAAGCGATATGCCGAATTTGGAACCGTGTACCGTTACGAACAATCTGGGGAATTGCATGGATTAACCCGTGTAAGAGGATTTACACAAGATGATGCGCATATATTTTGTACGCCTGACCAATTGGATGCCGAATTTAAAAATGTAATCGATTTAGTATTGTATGTTTTTGGTTCGTTAGGATTTGAAAACTTTACAGCACAGGTATCGGTTCGTGATTTAGACAATCCGGATAAATATATAGGTAGCGTTGAAAACTGGGAAAAAGCAGAAAATGCGATCATTAGTGCTGCCAAAGATAAAGGATTAAACTATGTAATTGAAGCTGGCGAAGCCGCATTCTATGGCCCGAAATTGGATTTCATGGTAAAAGATGCTTTAGGCAGAAGTTGGCAATTAGGAACCATTCAAGTTGACTACAACTTACCCGAGCGTTTTGAATTGTCTTACAAAGGTGCTGACGATAAGTTGCACCGCCCTGTAATGATTCACCGAGCGCCTTTTGGCTCGATGGAGCGTTTTATTGCAATTTTACTAGAACATACGGCTGGAAATTTCCCAATTTGGTTGATGCCTGAGCAAGCTATTATTCTGTCTTTGAGCGAGAAATATGAAAATTATGCAAAAAAAGTTTTAGATTTGCTAGAAAATCACGAAATTCGCGCCCTAATTGACAACCGAAACGAAACTATCGGGAAGAAAATTAGAGAAGCAGAAATGAAGAAATACCCGTTTATGCTGATCGTTGGAGAGGAAGAAGAGAAAAACGGAACGATTTCCGTACGCCAAAGAGGGCAAGAAGGAAAAGGTAATATTTCGGTAACTATTGAAGAATTTGCAGCAATAATTAACGAAGAAATCAACAAAACATTAAAACAATTTTAAGTTTAACTAAAATAATAAAGCCATAGCAATTAGAAACAACAGAGGTTTTCAACCTCGCGAAGAGAAAAAAGCGGCACATCGTATCAATAATTTAATACGTGTTGCTGAAGTACGTTTAGTAGGCGAAAACATTGAACCAGGAGTTTATAAAATTGCCGATGCACTTCGTTTAGCGGAAGAGCAAGAAGTAGATTTAGTAGAAATTTCTCCCAATGCTGAACCGCCCGTTTGTAAATTGATGGATTATGGTAAATTTTTGTACCAACAAAAGAAAAGAGAAAAAGAATTAAAAGCAAAATCTACTCAAATTGTGATCAAAGAGATTCGTTTCGGACCTCAAACAGACGAACACGATTATGAATTCAAGAAAAAAAATGCTTTAAAATTCTTACAAGACGGTGCAAAATTAAAAGCATTTGTATTCTTTAAAGGACGTTCGATTATCTATAAAGAGCAAGGGCAAATTTTATTATTGCGTTTGGCGCAAGAATTAGAAGAACATGGAAAAGTAGAAGCGATGCCGGTATTGGAGGGGAAACGTATGATTATGTACATTGCTCCAAAGAAAAAAGGCAAATAGAGATTACAATGTAATCCTACCTAAAAATTAATAAGTAAGAATAGATTATAAATACAGGAAGAAAATGCCTAAAATGAAAACGAAATCTAGTGCTAAGAAGCGATTCAAAGTGACTGGCTCTGGAAAGATCAAAAGAAAACACGCTTTTAAAAGTCACATTTTGACTAAAAAATCTAAAAAGCGTAAATTAGCTTTAACTCACTCTACATTGGTTCACCCAACAGATGAGAGAAGCATTAAACAACAATTGAATTTAATTTAATCGTTGTTTGGTTAAAACAATTTAGTAACCCTGGGGTGGGCCGACGAAGTACAAAGTATAAATTACAAAATACGACGTTTAAAAAGTATCGAAAGATCGCCTTACTTCAAAAAAAAAAATTAAAATTATGCCAAGAGCAACCAATTCAGTAGCATCAAAAGCTCGTAAAAAAAGAGTATTAAAACAAGCCAAAGGTTTCTTTGGAAGACGTAAAAACGTTTGGACTGTAGCTAAAAACGCGGTAGAAAAAGCAATGTGCTATGCTTACCGTGACAGAAAACAAAATAAAAGAAATTTCCGTGCTTTATGGATTACGCGTATCAATGCTGGTGCACGTTTACATGGCATGAGTTATTCTCAATTTATGGGTAAAGTAAAAGCGAATAACATCGAATTGAACCGTAAAGTTCTTGCCGATTTAGCGATGAACCACCCAGCTGCTTTCACAGCTATTGTTAACAAAATTAAATAATTACGTCTAACTCAGTCTTATCTTACTTATATACCAAACCCCGATTTATCGGGGTTTTTTATTAATAAGAAATGTAATTCTTCGTTATCGGAAAATTCAAACTAATACTCAAAATTCAACTATCTTCTCTTTTTTTGATTTTGTCAATATTTTAATCAAATTTGGTTAGTTAGTTATTTTTTTTCTAATAAATACTAATGAAATAAAAGCTATAATTGTTGGAATTATCATTACGGAAGGAATGAATGCAGAAAGTCTGAAAATTTTATTTTGATTAACGTTTTTAACTTTCATATCATTTAAAATGGTATTTATCTTTTCTATAGAGATATTAGCGTTAACTAATTCTTCTTTTTTTAATTCTAAAACAAAATTAAACCATTCTGGGTTGATATAATTATGGTAACAATATAAAAAAGGACCATAAATAATAAATGAGATTGTACTAACATAAATAGCTATAAAAATTCTTTGTAAAATATTTAGTTTACTAAAAGTATTTTCTTTTTTTATAACAATGAGAATTATTGAAATAGGCAATAATATTATTAACATATCAAAGTATTGCCCTAATTTAAGATACGTTGAATCAAGTTTTGTAAGCCACATAATAGTAGTATATAAACAGAACCCTAATCCCATAATAATGCCATATTTAAGATTTAATTTTGAAAAAATTGTTTTCATACTATTTAATTTAATTAATAAAATAAATCAAAGAAAGTTCATTTAGTACTTTTAAAAAGTAAATTGTTATTTTAATTTATTACATCCTATCATACATTTGTTTAGGCATTATTTTTAAAATTATTGCAATTAGTCTCCAACGTTTCGTGATATAAACTAACTTTTTTCTCTTTTTTATTGCCTCAAAAATTTGATTTGTTGCTTTTTCTACTGAAGCAATCCAAAAAAGCCCTTCGCCTTTAGCCATCTCGGTATCAACAAAACCTGGTCTTATGTCGGTTATAAAAATCGGTGATTTCAATTTTGTTGCTCTATTACGAAGACCTTCAATATAATTAATTTGAAATGCTTTTGAAGCATTATATGCTGGAGCATACCCACTTCCACGGAGACCGCCAACTGAAGTTATTGCAATTAAATGACCAAACTTTTGATTTTCAAAAAAGTGGAAAGCCCAATTTATAACAGAAGTAAAACCTGTCACATTAATATCTATAGTTTGTTTTTCAATTCTGTAATCAAGATTAATATTTATATCTCCAATTCCTGAACTTATAATAAGCATGTCAAGACCACCAAGATCTGCAACTAATTCTTCTAGTTTATTATTATTGTTTTTAATATCATTAATATCAAATTTACTAATAATAAAAGACTCGGGTTTTTGAGCTCTCAATTCTTCAAGTAGTTCAACTCGTCGTCCAGTTATTCCTACATTAAAACCGTTTTTGACCAAAATTTCAGCAAGTCCTTTACCAATACCTGATGTCGCACCTACTACAATTGCTTTCTTCATTCTTGAACTTTTATTATTTTTTTGATATGTTATTGCATGTAATCTATAATTAAAAATAAATTATTCAATCTCTAAATTTTTCCATAAACTCTTTGGAATAGCATCTTTGTAATAATAAATTTTTGATTTTGTATTTTCAGACTCTTCCAGATTATTATTGTCTTTTAAATATTGGAATTCAAAATAATATGCCCAAAATTGGACTATCTTTTCTTCATCAGACTTCATTATTTCAATATTTTGAAGCGAAAGATTTTTACAATTTCCTTCTAATAAAGATTGATTAACTATCTGTAAAAAAGCTAATTCTATTTGACCAATTTTTCCTTTATCAGATAATCTTTGAAATCTTTTTCTATCAGTAAAAAAGATTCCTGTTTTTTCAGGCAATGTTGTTGCTAAGAAAATTCCAAAAGAAGTAATTGCTAATAATCCCAAAAATGATGAAAAAGCAGAATCTAAAACGTAAAAGATTGTAAATGCAATTACTCCAAAAAGTAATGAAATTATGGGTCCGCTGATTAATATTATTTTATATTTATTTTTTAATTCAATATCGGAAAGAATTTTAGTTGGTGAAGTAGCAGCAACACCACCAAAATATTGAACATTGGTATTAAAATAAAATGTAAGTTTATTATTTTCTCGTTTAATCCCTAAAAAACCAACAACAAATAATTCCGTTTTAAATCCTTGAATAATTCCTGCAAAAAGATGGCCCAACTCATGCAAAAGTATGGATAAAAAAGGTGCAAAAAAGATAGAAGTAAAGAAAATAATATTTTCAAAAATACTTTCATCGGGTAAAAACTTCATAAGAAGTTCTTTACTCATGACCGAAAAACTGAAATACACTATTCCTCCACCTAAAACAAGACCTAACAGACTATCAATAATGATTTTTTTATTAAATTTCATTGATATATAATTTAGAATTTATATACATTTACACCAATAGCATAACCAAATACTTTGTTATTAGCATTCTTGTAAATTCTTATCTTATTACAAGCTCTACCTAAATCAATTTTTCTCCAAGTCTGACCTCCATCATTAGTTTCAAATCCACTATTCATTGTACCAACGAAACCATGATTTTCATCTATGAAGCCAATACCAAATTCACGAGCTCCTGAATCTTCTACTAAATTTATTTCTGTCCAAGTTTCTCCACCATCTATCGTTTTGGCAACGCGTTGTTGTTTTACATTGGGATCAGGATTATATGACTGAATCGTTACATAACCTATTTTCTCGGTTGGAAAAGACACTTTCCATGTAGTTTCAAAAAGACGATTAGATTGATACACTTTTTTCCAGGTTTTTCCGCCATCGGTAGTTTTTAAAATTAACGCATTTGATTTAGATATATCTTCATCAGTTGCAGCACAAGCAAAACCAGTGTTTTTGTCAAACATTTTAACATCAAAAAGCATCTTACAGAAATTATTTAAGGATTGAGATGTCCAAGTTTCACCATTATCATGAGAAATCATAATATTAGCTGGACTTCCCACTCTTCCAACCGCAAACAAATGATATTTATAATCAATCTTTCCATGATTAATGAATTGTTCCTTCACTACATCAATAGCACATAATCCTTTAACGTAAGAACCTTTGTATTTTACAGGCTTCCAAGTCTTCCCCCCATCTTTAGTACCATATAAAGGAATAGTATCAGTAACATTTGGAAAATAATCTGTACCTACCGTACCCACAAATCCAATGTTTTTATCAATAAATGCTACAGTTCTAAAAAACGATCCTTTTTGTTCTAATTGCTTCACCCAGGTGATTCCACCATCTTCTGTATGAAAAATATTTCCATAACCATTAATATACCACCCAGTATTTTCATCAATAAAAGTAATATCATCCTGTTTACCTTGATAAACTTCTGTTTCAAGTTTTTTCCATTCATGATTTTGTCCAAAACATTTTGCAACAGTAAATACTATCAAATATAAAATTAATTTATTCATTTTTCTATTATTTAGTTGTAAAACCATCAAACAAACCTGACTTTAGATCGGGCCAAATAGAAGAAATAAGTAATAAAAAAGTAAATACTAACTCAGCTATTAAAATACTTTTTTGCCAATTTGGCCTTTCTTTCCAGGGTTGATTCACATCAAATGGGTCAAAAGCCAAAGCTAACCCAAAATAGATTAAGGCTTCCTGAGAATGATTACTACCAAAAACCAATGATAATCCATATAGAATAAATGCTACATGGATGTAAGTGTTAAATTTTGTATTCATATTGTTTATACATTTATTTGAATACAAATTTATTTTATTGATTTAAAGAAAATATATCAAAAATTGCTAATTTAAATTAAATGATTTTTTGGAGAAATTCCAAAATAGTTTTTATAAGCTCTACTAAAGTTTGTTGGATTAGAAAACCCTGTTTTATATGCTACATCCAAAATTGATTCACCGGATGTGAGAAGTTTTTTTGCATATTCTAATCTTTTAAAAATAATATATTGATAAGGAGTAATTTTAAATACTTTTTTGAATAATCTTATAAAATGGTATTGAGATAGTTTTGATTGCATAGCTATCTCTTCTAAACTAATATTTTCTAAAAAGTTACTATCTATGAAATTTTTAGAATCGTAAATAAAATTCAATAAACGCCCATTTGTTTCCTCTTTAACGGCTTTTAAATCTTTAAATTGAGTGTATATTTTTTCCTGATCCTTTACTATACATTCTGCTATGTTATAAAATATCTCATTACTTAAAAAATTTTTACCATTTATTATATCCTCAATTTTGGATGCTATTTGGTTAATGGCATAGCCAAGGCTTGTATTTTCAACTCTATATTTATTTACAACCCATTCTTGTTCAAAAAGAAATTTCTTAAAAAACTCATTATCTTCATAATTATAATCAATTATTTCAGAAATTTTTTCTCTTGAAATATCAATACATATTCCAGTAACAGGTTTTGGACTATCTATTAGTATTGAAGCATCTATTGACTCATTACCTACAATATATTCTCCAGATGAAACTTTATGTTTTTTTCCATTTACAGTATAAGATTCATTGCCAACAACAATATACTTAGCTGAGAAATTTGAAAACTTTACGCTATTATCAAATTTTAAAACATTAGATAATCGAATTTCATTTCCCAATTCATCTGATACTATTTTTTTATTTTCAAACATACTAATTTTATTACCATTAATATGTACAAATAATTACAGAATAGTTACAAATTAATTAAAAAAATATACCTTTGAAAATAGTTCAATTTTATATTCAACACATGAATAATCTAAATCAAATTTTAGCTCATTTGTTATCAATATTAGATGATTATTATCATGTGAATACTTTAATATCAAAAAGCAGCGTTGGGTGGCATATTGAACATAGTTTAAAAACAATTGACCAAATTGTTATTGCGTGCAAAAATTCAAATCCTTCAAAATACCAATGGAAATTTAAATTGAATCGATTTTTGATTTTGGATGTGATTCAAAAAATTCCGAGAGGAAAAGCTAGAGCACCAAAAGTTGTACAACCCGAAGGTGAAATCTCAAAAGAAACGTTACAACTACATTTGGAAAAAGCACAACAAAACCTTGAAAATTGGGGAGATTTGAATAAAAATTGTTATTTTACGCATCCTTTTTTTGGCAACTTAAACAAAAAAGCGACCGAAAAATTTTTAGTACTACACACCAAACATCATCTACAAATTATTGAAGATATATGTAATTAAGTCTTTAATTTTTTCTTTCGCGCAGCTGGAAACAAGACATTGTTCAAAATCAAGCGATAGCCGGGTGAATTGGGATGCAAGTCTAAAACCGTTGGCGCATCACCTACCCTATGTTGGTAATCTTCGGGATCGTGCCCTCCATAAAAGGTAAACATTCCTTTTCCTTTGGTACCATGAATATAGCGCGCTTCGCCGTTGATTTTGCATTCGCCCATAACCAATACATTTGATTTTATTTTCTCTGCATCAAAAGCTGTGGTTTGCCCCATAAACCCCTTGATCAATTGGGTGTGATTTTGACACAACATGGTCGGAATTGGATCCCATTTTGCCGAATAGTCCATTAACGTAAAGTAATCTTTATCCATTGTAAAAGAGCCCTTTCCGTGTTCCTCGGTGGTGTCAATATCGGAGAACTCATACACAACAGGTTGGCGTTCTAATTTGTAATTTTTGAAGGCAAAGGTGGCTGTGTAATCAATATTGGCTTGGTAATTGGGATCCGAATCGTCGCCATCAAACATGGGTTCGCAAATGTCAACCCCTTCCGCAGAAAGTGCAATATCAAAACTATCCGTAGCCGAGCACATGGCAAACATAAAGCCACCTCCAATTACAAAATCCCTTATTTTTTTGGCAACTGCTAATTTTTCTTGAGATACTTTGGAATAACCCAACTTTTTCGCTAAAGCTTCGGCTTCGGCTTTTTGCTGAATGTACCAAGGCGTACTTCTGTAATTGCCAAAAAACTTTCCGTATTGACCGGTAAAATCTTCGTGATGCAAGTGCAGCCAATCATACAAAAGCAGTTGGTCGGAAAGTACCTCTTCATCATAAATTTCGGTATACGGTATTTCAGCGTAGGATAAAACCATAGTTACCGCATCGTCCCATGGTTGTTTGCCTTTAGGTGTATACACCGCAATTTTAGGGGCTTTTTCCAATACCACCGTTTCCATATTTTGAGAAGGCGCACTAATTTCATTTAAAATGGCATCGGTAGCCGCATCCGACAATACTTCAAACGTTACGCCTCTAATTTGACATTCCTTTCGAATTTCGGGCGCATCGGGTAGCAAAAAAGAACCGCCTCTGTAATTGAGCAACCAACTTACTTTATAGTCTTTATTCAAAGCCCAATAGGTAATTCCGTAGGCTTTTAAGTGGTTTTGTTGCACGTCTACTTCCATCGGAAGCAACACAAAGGCTGCTTGCGAAGTCGTAGTGACCAGAAAGAGTACTAAGAGCATGAATTGTCGCAACTTCCCTAGTTTCATAGTACCGGTTTTAGAATGGCACATCCGAATCATCGTCGTCCATAGCGTTCATGGTACTGCCAAATGCTTCGTTAGGCGTTGGCAAATTTGGCGTAATAAACGGATTGCTATCGTCTAAATTCATTTTGGAAGGTAGGGCATCAAAAGGCGAACTAAAGTCGTCTAAGTTTTCAAATTTACCCAAGTTCCCAACAAATTTCAATCGGATTTCGTCTAAACCACCATTTCTATGTTTAGCAACAATGAATTCAGCCTGTCCTTGAGTAGGCGAACGCTCTTCATCATCCCATTCGTCAATTTTGTAGTATTCCGGACGGTAGATAAACGATACAATATCGGCATCTTGCTCAATTGCACCCGACTCCCTCAAATCGGAAAGCAACGGACGTTTGCTCGATCCGCGTGTTTCCACGGCACGAGACAACTGCGACAGCGCAATTACCGGAACATTTAACTCTTTAGCCAATGCTTTCAAGTTTCGAGAAATCGTAGAAATTTCTTGCTCACGATTGCCACCACCTTTACCGTTTCCTCCAGCTGTCATCAACTGTAAGTAATCGACAACGATCATTTTTATTCCGTGTTGCGAAGCCAAACGTCTGGCTTTGGCACGCAAATCAAAAATAGACAATGAGGGCGTATCATCAATATATAAGGGTGCTTTTTCTAAATTTTTTACTTTTATAGAAAGTTGCTCCCACTCGTGTTTTTCAAGTTTTCCAGTTCGTAATTTTTCAGAAGACAATCCGGTTTCCGACGAAATCAAACGCGTAATCAACTGCACCGAGGACATCTCTAAGGAGAATAAGGCCACCGGATGTCCGTAATCCACGGCCATATTTCGCGCCATAGACAATACAAATGCGGTCTTACCCATACCCGGACGCGCTGCAATAATAATCAAATCGGAAGGTTGCCAACCCGAAGTTAGCTTGTCCAAGTTATGAAAACCGGTAGCAATACCACTCAAGCCTTCTTTACCTGCAATTTCTTCAATTCGTTTTTTCGCTTGAATTACCAAACTTTGTGCGGTCTCTGAACTGCGTTTGATATTTCCTTGCGTTACTTCATATAGTTTGGATTCGGCAGTATCTAAAAGATCAAATACATCGGTAGCTTCATCGTAGGATGCTTCAATAATTTCACTAGAAATTTTGATCAAACTGCGTTGGATGAATTTTTGTAAAATAATGCGCGAATGGAATTCGATATGCGCCGATGAGGAAATCTTTTGTGTGAGTTGGATCAGGTAAAAATCGCCACCAGATAATTCTAATTTTCCGTTTTTCTTTAATTGGGCCGAAACGGTTAACAAATCTATGGGCTGTGTTTCATTAAACAACTGCACAATAGCCTCAAAAATATGCTGGTGAGCCTCCTTATAAAAAGCATCGGGTTGTAAAATATCAATGACTTCATCCACCCCTTTTTTATCAATCATCATGGCACCAAGTACCGCTTCTTCAAGATCTAACGCTTGAGGAGGTAGTTTTCCTTTTTCTAAATTGATGAGTGTAGTTTTATCTACTCTAACGGGGTTTATATTTCTGACATTTTCCATATTGCGAAGTTAACCAATTTTTGCAAAATTAATTTCGGAGTTCTTAAGACCCTATTGTTGATATCTCTATTTTTTTGTTGATAAGTCAAAAAAAAATCCGAAACAAAATTGCTTCGGATTCTATATTAAACGATTGTTCAAGGTTATTCTTTGAATTGCCCCATGTTACAATATTTATCCATGCGTTGTGAAACTAAATCGGTTGTTGATAAATCTTTCAATTCTTTGTAGGCTTTCGAAATGTATTGCTCAACTGTTTTGAATGTCGTTTCTTTATCATAATGCGCGCCGCCTAATGGTTCAGGAATGATGTCGTCAATTAACTTGTGTTTTTTCATATCAAAAGAAGTCAGTTTCAAGGCATCTGCAGCTTGCTCTTTGTATTCCCAACTTCTCCATAAAATAGACGAACACGATTCGGGCGAAATAACAGAATACCAAGTGTTTTCCAACATGAATACACGATCGCCTACTCCAATTCCTAAGGCCCCACCAGAAGCCCCTTCACCGATAATCACCGTAATGATAGGTGTTTTCAATCGGATCATTTCAAAAATATTGCGTGCAATAGCTTCTCCTTGACCACGTTCTTCTGCTTCTAAACCGGGATAAGCTCCGGGTGTATCCACCAATGTAAGTACAGGAATTCCGAATTTTTCAGCCATTTTCATCAAACGAAGTGCTTTGCGATACCCTTCTGGATTGGCCATACCGAAGTTACGGTATTGACGCATTTTGGTATTGATTCCTTTTTGCTGACCGATGATCATATATGATTGACCGTCGATTTGGCCCAATCCACCAATCATGGCTTTATCGTCTTTGAAATTACGATCACCAAACAATTCTAAGAAAGTTCCATTGGTTAAATTGGTAATGTGCTCTAATGTATAGGGTCTATTCGGATGTCTAGACAGTTGGACACGTTGCCAAGCTGTAAGATTCTTATATATGTTACGCTTTGTTTCTTCTAACTTTTTTTCTATTTGCTTGCAGGTTGTAGTTACATCTACATCCGATTCTTGACCAATAATTTGACATTTATCTAATTGATCTTCAAGCTCTTTAATCGGTAATTCAAAATCTAAATATTCCATAATCGGTTTATTAGGGTTTGGTTTTTAATCGTACAAAGATAAAATTTTCAATTGACTTTGTGAACTTATCTTTAATTAGTTGTTATTTTTTTTTGTATCCTTTCAAGATACCATTAGCAATTACGGTTGTCAAAATAATAAGTGCTCCTAGATAGAACAAGGGCGACATTTGTTCTTTGTCTTCAAAAATAAAATAAGCCAATATGATTCCGTATATGGGTTCTAAATTGATGGTTAGCATCACGGTATAAGGACTTAAGTACTTCATGACCGCCGTAGACGCAATAAAAGCATAGGCAGTACACACCGAACTCAAGATCAAAAGATAGATCAAATCGGAAGTGCTAAGTTGAAAAAAATCGGCCGAAAAACTATTGGTAAACAGCAATGAAATCAAAAAAAACAATACACCGCCAGACAATTCATAAAACGAAATAAGCGTAGGTTCATACGTTTTGACGAATTTACTATTGATTACCGCAAAAGAAGCCGAAAGAAACGCCGAAATTAAAGCTAAAATAATTCCTTCAACATACTCTGTTTCCACGTTAAAAATAATGGTGAGCCCCGCAATGACAATGAGACCGAAGAAAATTTCATACCACACAATCTTTTTTCCAAAAAACAGCGGTTCAATCAACGAAGCAAAAAAAGCTCCAGTGGATAGACAGGCCAAAGTAATGGAAACATTGGCCACTTTAATGGCTCTAAAAAAAGTAAACCAATGCAAGGCAATGATCAAACCGGCTACTAAAAATTTAATGAGAGCTGCTTTAGGAATACAAATTGGAATCCGCTTATAGCGGATGTACCCATAAATAAAAAGCACGGCAAAAAGCATTCGAAACCAAACCAAGGGCATGGCTTCCAACGAAATTAACCTACCAAGAATGGCTGTAAATCCCCATATAAATACAATGAGATGAAGTTGCAAGTAACTTTTTACACTATCGCTTGGCATTGCGCAATAATTTATAAGCTAATAGCCCAAAAACAACATTGGGCAACCAAACTGCTATAAAAGGAGAAATACTCGATTTTTCGGCCAAAGTACCAAACACTTTATCAAAGAAAATAAAGACAAAGGCAATAACAATTCCGATCGCTAAATTGATCCCCATTCCACCTCTTCGTTTCATTGACGATACGGCTACTGCAATAATTGTCAATATAAATGCCGAAACGGGCAAACTGAATTTTTTATAAAAAACAACCAAATACGTATTGATGTTGGCGTTTCCGCGCGATCGCTCTTTATTGATGAACGCATTCAATTGGCCTATAGTCATGGTTTCTGCTACATACACAACGGGGGTTAAATCATCGGGTTCAAAATTGTATTGCACCGAAATTTTATCGCGCTTAATCAATTGATCATCAGTACTTCCAACAATACGTTTGTTGTAATTGTATAACACGTAGGTTTTTTTCAATGCATCGTAATGAATGCGATTGGCATTTACCTTTTCTAACAATTGATTGTCTTTGATGCGTTCAAACGTAAAATTGAAACCCGTTTGAGACATATAGTTGTAATTACTTACATAAATATTTTCTTCTATATTGCCTTCTTTTTTAATTTGTCTGAAAATATCAGCAGTTTCTCGAGTTTTATTGTTTCCTTTTAAATTTTGATATCTAAAATCGTTAAATCCTTTACTGGCTTTGGGTACTAGAAAAAATCCCATAATCAGTGAAAAAACTGAAACAATAACCGCCCCATATATAAAAGGACGTAAAAAGCGACTGAAGGAAATACCCGAACTCAAAATAGCTATAATTTCGGTGTTGTTGGCCAACTTAGACGTGAACCAAATAATCGATAAGAACAAGAAAATAGGAAATAATAAATTGGCAAAATAGATTGTAAAATCGCCATAATAGATTAATATATCTTTCAATGGGATTTTTTTCTCAATCATCTTATTCACTTTTTCAGACACATCGATGGTAATTCCAATAGGAATAAACATCAGCAACATGACCGTAAAGGTGGCTAAATAACGTTTTAATATGTATTTGTCAATTATTTTCATGTATAGAATTTATAACCTTTGACTCATTTGTACCACCATTTTATCTTTCCAGGCTCTAAACGTTCCGGCGATAATTTGGCGACGGGCCTCGCGAACCAACCACATATAAAACCCTAAGTTGTGTATGGTTGCAATTTGTTTTCCTAAGAATTCATCTGCGGCAAATAAATGACGTAAATAGGCTTTTGAATATTCGGTATCTACCCAGGTGTGACCCATTTCATCGATAGGTGAAAAATCGGCTTCCCATTTTTTATTTTTCATATTCATCGTACCGTGTGCTGTGAAAAGCATCCCGTTTCGGGCATTACGAGTGGGCATAACGCAGTCAAACATATCGATACCCAACGCGATGTTTTCTAAAATATTGATGGGTGTGCCAACCCCCATTAAATAGCGAGGTTTGTCTTCTGGTAATATCGCCGTTACCACTTCGGTCATGGCGTACATTTCCTCTGCGGGCTCCCCTACAGATAAACCGCCAATTGCATTTCCTTGTGCGCCGGCATTGGCAATATATTCGGCCGACTCAGCTCTTAAATCTTTATAGGTACTTCCTTGCACGATGGGGAAAAACGTTTGTTCGTACCCGTATTTAAAGGGTAATTTTTCTAAATGATTGATGCATCGATCCAACCAACGGTGGGTCATGTGCATAGAACGTTTGGCATAGCGGTAATCACAAGGATATGGGGTGCATTCATCAAAAGCCATGATGATATCGGCGCCAATGGTTCGCTGTACCTCCATCACGTTTTCGGGTGAAAAGAAATGATACGATCCATCAATATGAGATTTGAACTTAACCCCTTCTTCTTTAATTTTTCGATTGGATGACAAAGAATATACTTGATACCCCCCCGAATCAGTTAAGATATTTCTATCCCAATTCATAAATTTATGCAAACCGCCCGCAGCTTCTAAAATTTTAGTTTGCGGTCTTAAATATAAATGGTAGGTATTTCCTAATATGATATCCGGATTGATGTCTTCTCGCAATTCGCGTTGGTGTACCCCTTTTACTGAGGCTACGGTTCCAACAGGCATGAAAATAGGTGTTTCAATAACGCCGTGATCGGTAGTTATCTTTCCAGCTCGAGCTTTACTTTGTGGGTCTTTGGTGATTAAATCAAACTTCATATGATGCTTTTACGAAACGCAAAGATAATTGAATTTAGAATTTAGAAATTAGAATTTGGAATTATTTAAGAAAATCAAAGATCTATCACTAAATTACGAGTCACGAGCCACGAGCCACGAGTTACGAGTTACGAGCCACGAGTTACGAGGCACGAGTTACGAGTCACGTGTTACGTGTTACGAGTCACGTGTTACGAGTCACGAATTACGAGTTACGAGTCACGTGTTACTATCAACAATTCTTAATAACTTCTTATAAAATGATTTGTAGCAGCAAAAAAATAAAATTACTTTTGTAGTCATATAACAAATATTCTATCATAAATGTCTAACACACAACAACTACACGATTTTACAACACAAGTTCGAAGAGATATTCTTCGTATGGTTCACGCTGTAAATTCTGGACACCCAGGAGGTTCTTTGGGCTGTGCCGAATTTTTAGTTACCCTTTACCAAGACGTGATGCAACGCAAAACTGGTTTTGCTATGGACGGTATCAACGAAGATATTTTCTTCTTATCGAACGGACATATTTCGCCTGTATTTTACAGCGTATTGGCCAGAAGTGGCTATTTCCCAGTAGCGGAATTGGCGACGTTTAGAAAATTGAATTCTAGATTACAAGGGCATCCCACTACGCACGAAGGATTACCAGGAATCCGAATGGCATCAGGTTCATTAGGACAAGGTTTGTCGGTTGCAATTGGTGCAGCGCAAGCAAAAAAATTGAACAACGACAACCATTTGGTTTTTGCACTTTTAGGTGATGGTGAATTACAAGAAGGTCAAAATTGGGAAGCTATCATGTATGCTTCGGCAAAAAAAGTGGACAACTTAATTGCAACAATCGATTTAAACGGAAAACAAATTGATGGTACAACCGACGAAGTGTTGAACATGGGAAGTGTGAAAGCAAAATTTGAAGCCTTTGATTGGATTGTATTAGAAGTTACTGCTGGTAATGACATTGATGCTATCAAAGCAGGATTAACTGACGCAAAAGCAAAATCAGGTAACGGAAAACCTGTTTGTATTTTATTGCATACCGAAATGGGTAATGGCGTAGATTTTATGATGCACACCCACGCTTGGCACGGTAAAGCGCCAAATGATGAACAATTGGCCAATGCATTAGCACAAAACGCTGAAACTTTAGGAGATTATTAAATAGCTTTATGCATTATGCTTTAAGCTTTTTGCTTATTGCCTATTGCCTTCTGCTTATAGCAAAAAAACAAAATGAAAAAATATACCAACACAGGCAGTAAAGATACCCGTTCGGGATTTGGAGCTGGAATGACCGAATTGGGTCAGAAAAACGAAAACGTAGTGGCACTTTGTGCGGATTTAATCGGATCCTTAAAATTTGATGACTTCAAAAAAAACCACCCAGAGCGTTTCTTCCAAATTGGCATTGCAGAAGCCAACATGATTGGCATTGCTGCAGGATTAACGATTGGTGGTAAAATTCCGTTTACAGGAACTTTTGCTAACTTTTCTACAGGAAGAGTGTATGACCAAATCCGTCAATCAGTAGCGTATTCCGATAAAAATGTGAAGATTTGTGCTTCGCATGCCGGATTGACTTTAGGAGAAGACGGTGCTACGCACCAAATCTTAGAAGACATCGGATTGATGAAAATGCTACCTGGAATGACCGTAATCAATACGTGCGATTACAACCAAACCAAGGCTGCTACTTTAGCGTTAGCTGATCATCACGGACCTGCTTATTTGCGTTTTGGTCGCCCTGTAGTGCCTAACTTTATGCCAGCAGACGAGCCATTCGTAATTGGAAAAGCCATCCTATTAAACGAAGGTACTGATGTTACGATTATTGCAACTGGACATTTAGTTTGGGAAGCATTAATTGCTGCAGAAGCCTTGGAAGCGAAAGGCATTTCGGCGGAAGTGATTAACATTCATACGATTAAACCACTAGACGAAGAAGCTATTTTAAAATCGGTACAAAAAACCGGTTGTGTGGTTACAGCTGAAGAGCATAACATTATTGGTGGTTTAGGTGAAAGCGTTTCGAGATGTTTGGTTCAAAATAATTTAGTACCACAAGAATTTGTTGCTGTAAACGACAGCTTTGGAGAGAGTGGCACACCCGACCAATTAATGGAGAAATATGGTTTAAATAGCGCAGCCATTATTGAAAAAGCTGAAAAAGTGATTGCTAGAAAATAATTTTCAAGTCATACATACATTAAAAATCCTCAAGTCTTTGGGGATTTTTTTTGGACTAATTTTACTAAAAAATTAAAAAAAGTTATTGATAGTTAAAAATAATTTATATTTTTGAACAATAATATAGTCCTAATCATTTGTAGCATACTATACTTATTGAAGACAAAATTGAATTTACAATAGCGCAAAACCTAATAATCCCTAATATTTCGTTTTGATATTATAAATTAGTAACTGGTCGTATTTAAATTATTTTTTTGTCTTGTAGCGGAGCCTTTCACTTAATTTTCCAACAAGCCTTCGTTTTCAATTGAAAAAAGTTGGAATGTATACGACACCATGAAAACACTAGTCATTTCCATTAGCAAACACCTAATTTTTCTTTTCCTTCTTTTATTTGCTACATCGTGTAGCGATCATCGACCTTCTAAACCCATAAACAATGGAGTTAATTATAAATTTTTCAAAACGGCTACTTCTCAATTAAACAATTTAAATGCTTTATCCAAAATTTTCAACAAAAGTACTTTCAGCAGCCGATTGGCAGATGGCGAACAAATTGTAATCACTGCAGAAATGCTACAAGAATTCCAAACTTCAACCGGAATTGTTTTGAATGTTTCTTTAGAAAATATCAATGCTATAGTCAATCAAGTCTTTGAAAGCATTGTCGTTAATGATGCCAGTACTTCGATTGATCAATTTAACGTGCATCAAACGACAAAAAATGCGACCAAGTACCTATTAACCAGTTCTTTTTATACCGATATTTCGACGTATGAAGGATTTGATGCTTTGCCAGCAATTGAAAAAGAATCCTTATTACTTTCCAATGCTATAAAAAATGACATTTTAAGTACCAGTCCGCAGCAAGCTTCTTTTTTTGGGGCGGCTACACCTGCTGCAACCGGCAACTGCTGGGTAGATGGTCCAAATGGCTCTGGCTATGTAAGTTGTGCCGGTTTAGGTGCCGCAACAGGCGCAATAATTGGCGGATCCTGCTGTGGCTTAGCCGGTGCCGGAGTGGGAGCTTTAGTCGGCTGGATTATCGGAAGTACAATGGACAAATAATTAATTCAAGACGGACAAACACCTGTCCGTCTTTAACTTTTTAGCTCATGAAATACATACTTATAAAACTTATGATTTGCAGTTTTTTTTCCGCGTTTGGACAAAAAGACTTGAAGTATCCCTTAGCACTAGAGGCACATTTTGGTTTGAATACAGTACACATCAAAAACAGTGACCCAATGACAAAAACGGTGAGTTGCGCATCTTCTGGTCTTGGGGCCACTTATTATTTTTCGAAATTTTTTTATGTACAAACTGGCATCTCGATGATGGAGGATGTTTCCCTTGGTACTCTTAATTTTGATACGTTCAAAATACCTCTTAGTGTGGGCACTTCGATCAAATTAGATGGGGCTCCCTATTTTTTATTTGGCGAATTAGGAGGCGCTTATCGGGAGGCATATCATGTAGTGCATAACGTGCAGGAAAAGATTCACCCAAAAAATGGCGTACTCGGATTTCAAACGCGCTTGGGGATGCAGTTTCAGCTTTCGCAAAAAATATATTCAAAAATAGCCTATGAAGCCGAGTATGGATATGACTCGTTTACTTTTACAAACTATGCTCCCCTTACAATTGATAAAATATCTTCCCTTAGTTTGTTTTTTGGGTATCGTTTTTAGCGTATACATACACTACAATAGAGACACCCACTTGGATGAGGGCTATTATTTGGTATTGTTTGAAACCGATTCAAAAATAGCCCCTCATTTGAGAACATTCAATCGAATTGTAGGGACACGTTACAATCATATAGGATTGCTCATTCGGAAATTTCCAACCAATCGATTGCTGCACGTGCATCCCGACTATCGTGGCACACACAATGTGATTTCCCAAATTGACCTGCATACCTTTGTGGCCAATAAGGCTAAAATTTGTGAAATATGGCAGGTTGATGTCACGACATATGAAAAACAAAAACTGCAACACGCTTTGGATTCGTTATCCCGTTGCAAAACGATACATTATGATTATGCTTTTGCGTTAGACAATGGAAATTATTATTGTTCGGAGTTTGTGTATGTGCTCTTTAAAAGTTTCGATTCAAAAAAGTTTCGATTTGACGTTTCCAAAAACAAAATTCATTACCCTCTAAACCTGCTGTATCGAAAAGACAGTATTGCTTATATCCCTGTAGATTTTTTTAAAACAAACCCTTATTTTTCACTGGTCAAATTGGATTGAACCCTTTTACAATGTTCCCCCTCCGTATGAATTGGAAAGCAAAAACCACCCTTTACAAGGGTACGCCACGAATTGCCGTTTATTTTGAAAAAAACGCGGGTTTACTGGCGCGCATCAAAACCATTGAAGATGCTCGATGGAGTGTTTCAAAGCACTATTGGCATGTGCCTGATACCGAGGCTAACCGACAGCGTTTTCAACTTCCTTTAGCCCATACATTAATCCCGAATGCCGAGGGCTTGGAAAGTATTGCAACATTTAAACGCTATTTGTTGTCCAAACGGTATAGCAGTAATACCATAAAAACCTATTGCGAAGCTTTGAAATCGTTTCTTGTTTTTTTCAATACGAAATCAATAAAAGAGATTAACAATGACGATGTTATTGCCTATAACAATGCCTACATTATCAAGCATCAATTATCGTCTTCCTATCAAAATCAAATAGTAAATGCAATCAAATTGTATTTTAAGATTGTACAAGAAAGCAAGATTGAAATTGATAAGATCCACAGGCCCAAAAGCGAAAAAGTATTGCCCAATGTTTTGAGTAAGGAAGATGTAATTGCCATTATAGCTGCAACGACGAACATGAAACACAAGGCCTTATTAGCGCTTATATATTCTGCGGGGCTTCGCATTAGTGAGGCGTTGGCGCTGCAGCCAAAAGATATCGATTCGAAACGCATGTTGATCCATGTTAAAAATGCCAAAGGAAAGAAAGACCGCTATACCCTTTTATCTGAAAAAGTATTGGTTTTGTTGCGAGAATATTATCGCATTTACAAACCCAAGTATTTTTTATTTGAAGGACAATTTGGCGGACCATACAGCAATAGAAGTGCGCAAACTGTTTTAAAAATAGCTGTAAAAAAAGCTGGGATTACAAAACACGTAAGTTTGCACACGTTACGGCACAGTTTTGCCACCCATTTATTAGAGAGTGGTACCGATTTGCGATACATACAAGATTTGTTGGGCCATAGCAGCCCAAAGACCACGATGATTTATACCCACGTGAGCAACAGCAGTTTAAAAAAAATAAAGAATCCTTTTGATAGTTAACTAAAACTTTTATATTTGATAGAAATAAGCGCAATATAAAAGCTAAAAACTTGCGCCAATATCGCCAAATTGACAACATACTTGTCCATAACAAGCGAGTATAAACAAGTTAGTGGTTACCAATCCTCAGAAATCAAAACAGAAGAATTTATGAAAAAAACATTCCTCATTTTATTTATCCTTTTCCTCGTAAATTGCTCAAAAAAAGTAGATGATTTTGATTTATCTATTTCAAATAATAATTATAAATTGGATTTAAAAACAGGAGAATTTAAAATAGATTGGTACGGAAATTATAAAGACACAGTAAGATTCTCTAAAAACGAAAATGAAAAAATAAAAGGATTGATTTATAAATATCATTTAGACACTTTGAAGGGCGAAAAATGGGTTTGTGAAAATGAAATCTTAATTATGCCGAATTTTAATGACATACTTACACTGAAGAAAGAAAACTCAATAACTTCTAAAATATATATTTCTACTCAAGTGAGTTTAGAAAAATCTAAACCAAATAAAACTGAAATTGATATTTTTAATTTTAAAGAAGATTTTTTAAAACTTCTAAATGAAAACAAAGATTTTAAAAGAAATATGGATACCTTAAAAGTTGCTAAAAAAAATGATAGAAGATTATTTCTATAAACTTTGGCAACCACTAACACACGCTACAAGCAATTTGGGTATTAGGCTTAATGGAAAAATTGGTTTGTATTTGGAAGATTTGGCAAATCCGAAGATAGGGCTTAATTTAATCCCAAACTGCTTGTAGCGCGAGAACGTTAGCACCTATTTTATGACAGACATTTTTGAAAAAAAGCTTTTGTACCCAAACGGAACTAGAATTCTAGAATACTTCAAAGATTACTATGATTCTGCTTTTGTCGCTTTATTGCCTTTCTTTAAGGTTGAAAAAGAAATTGAAGACAATGAAAACTTCTCGAAATTTGAAATTCTAAAAAGTAAAAGTCCAATAATAGAATCAATTCGTATTTATGACAACAAGAATTATCCGACTGATTCTGAAAAATTTGAAAAGGGAGAAATTGTCACTTGGTCAAGAATAGTTAAAGAAGCAAATTTTAAGGACAAAACTGAATTGCTTAAAGCTTTGGAGACTTCAATAGGAATGTATAGAGAAGTCTTTAAAAGACCCGACCTGATAGAAAAACTCAACGCATATACTTCGAAGGCTAAAATTTGGCATCCCACAGAAGGCGAGTATGACATATATTCAAAAAAATCAATTTTTAAAACTTTAGAACTTCTTGGGAAAACAGAGATCATTGTTACTGATGAACTATGTGAAGAATTCAAAATTCTCAACCTAGAGAAACTGAGCGAAATTGAATTTATTAATAGTATTGGTAATCGAGATGTGTATTTATATTCGTCAGACAAGGAAATTCTTTTTTCTATATGTTGGGAAAGGTTCTTCTTTATAATTGCTATGAAAGAATCTAATATGAATAAAATATTGCCTGAAGAACTTTATGAAGGCTTCCTTTGTAACAAAGAAACTGAAGAATCATGGGAATTTGAACGTAAGGAAATTGATGAACTCTTAGAAATTGAAAGAAATAGAAAAAAATAAAAACAGGTGCTAACACGTGGTTTAACCCACTGGGGTTGATATGCAGATAAGCAAGTTTTTAGTACTTTAGTAAAAGTTTAACGTGGGATAAGGATGCTGCAGCTAACTCCCCAGCGTGCCAAACCACGAAAACGTTATAGGCTAGCTAAAAAAAACTGCATAAAAGAGAATATGAATTCAAACCAAAGCAAATACACAAAAGATTTCCTTGAACGCTCGCACAAAGGATGTTTTTGCAATAAACAAGAAATTTTACAAGGAGAACTTTGTGGTTGTTTTTTTTGTTGTGAAACTTCTTTACCAACAGAAATAACAGAATGGATTGTTGAGAGAGATAATTTGGGGGAAACAGCAATTTGTCCAAAATGTACTATGGATTCTTTATTAAGTTCAAAATACCCTATAACAGATGAAACTTTTTTAAAACAAATGCACGAATATAATTTCTAAATGAAAAAATATACTAGAGAAAATTTACTTAAGGTTGACTCTTTCGTTTCGGAGTATTTCAAAGAGAACGAAGAACTAAATGGAGAATTTGTAATAAACGAAATTCCTTTAGAAACTTTAAAAAACATTTTTGCGAGTGAACCGAATGACGAAGAATTATTCTTATGTTATCCAGTAAATGAATTACAAGCAGAAATGATAAACAAGAACTTGAAAACTAGTATACATTTTAATTTTACGCAATTTGAATATTATTTGGAGCGTTATGGAGAATACAAATAATACCAAAAAGCCAGCCTATAACAGCCACTACAACGGATTTGGGCATTGGGCTTAATGGAACGATGGTTTTGTATTTAGGATGATTTGGCAAATCCGAAAATAGGGCTTAATTTAGTCCCAAACCCGCTGTAGTGCCAGAACGTTAAGCGATAGCAATACGCAGACTCAAACCTCTAAAGCAATTATGAGAGAAAAACTAATTTTATTGACAATCATCGGACTATTATTTTCATGCAATCAAAATGAAAATAAAAGCGTGACTGACCGAGAAGGAGTTAATTCAAAACAACTGAATAACAAAATAGTAAGTAAAACTGAACGACAAATAATAATAGAAGAACTAAAACTTCTTCAATCTACTCTAGCATCCAATAACAAAGAAAAAATTGCTGATATATTTAGATTTCAAATTAATAACGAGACCATCGGTATTTATGTTGACAACAAAGACTTTAATGAACAGCTGGACAAAAACGGTGACAAAGTAACCAAAAACATGTTCATTAGTTTTTATAACGATATTTCAGAGAGTATCCAGACTGAACAAATAAACCAACTATTTAAAAAACTAGATATCAACAAACTTTTAAATAAGGACAACTTAGAATATACTGAAAGAATTAAAACAGAGCCCTGTCATCATTTTTATGGTGTGAAAATAGAAAATAAACTTGTAACTCTTACCGTAGGGACAAACTCAAATGTGGACTATAAAAGTAAATCGACTTCTGAAGACGAAATACAAGAAAATGACAGTTCAATGTGTGAGCATGTAATGTGGTGGGTGTTTACTTTTGACGGAAAGAAACTACTATTTAAAGAAATTACAGGTGCGGGATAAAATTTGCCATCGCTTAACAAGGGTTTTGTGCAATAGGGGTTTTCGTGGTTAATTGAAATTTACTACTTTTAACAAGTTTCGGTGACGGTAGACAGTTTCGGTTTTCATAAATCCCCTACTGCCACAAAGCCCCGGAACGTTATAGCCAATTTTAGAACATCTAGAATGAAATAGACAATAATAGAATTGCTATTTATTTAGTAAAAAAATTCGAAGAAAAGTTTAAAAAATGTAATCAAGTATGTCTGTGTATTCACTGATGAAT
>JACCDN010392020.1_pt1 | contig 24811 bp, 30 predicted proteins | sample 7441691 | NCBI WGS metagenome assembly JACCDN01 (sample SAMN15323439, study PRJNA562643) | freshwater metagenome | isolation source: river surface water | place: USA:Blue River Watershed | collected 2017-08-16 | reverse complement strand
GGCTGGTCTTGCGGTGGTAGGTCTGCAGGGCGTCGGCGCTGGTGAGGAACTGGATGAGGGACCAGGCTTCGCGCGGAAGGTCGGTGGTGCGCGCGACCACCAGCGGGAAGTAGCTGGCGTAGGTGTCGCGGCGGGTTGCCTCCTGCTGGCTGATCAGCTGCGGAAAGGCAGCCACCCCGATCTCGTCCAGGTCAATGTGGTCGCCGCCCAATTTCTGGGAACTCTCGATGCGCTGCTTGAGCGTTTGGTACAGGTAGGGGTAGCCAATGATCATGCTCACCTTTCCGCGCACGAAGGGGTCGACCTCCTTGTCCGCCGGGGCTAGCCCGGTGATGTTCTGGTTCCAGCTGTAGTGCTTGTAGCTGGGCAGGGCGAAGCTGGTGAAGAGGCTCAAGGCTTCCACTCCCGGGTTGCTGGGGCCGTCGGTCCCGAAAGGCTTGCTGTCGGCGAAGGTGGCTGCCTGCTCCTTCTCGTCGTAGAACTGCACGCCGAACTGCATCATCAGGGCGTAGAGGATGTCCACGGCCCTGCTGATGTTGTCGGCCCGACCCAAGGCAATGCCGGCCAGGGCGAAGCGCTCCGGACTGTTGTTGGCCTTGGTCAGCCGAAAGACCTGTTCCTGGATTCCTTCCCACAGTTCATCCGGCCTGTTGCTGGAGGCCAAAAGATCGTTGAAATGGCTCTTGTTGTAGTAGATGGCCAAGTTGTCCATGGAAAGCGGCATCCCGTAGATCCGGTCATCCAAAATCAGGTCTTGCGCAGCCGCCTGGAAGAAGGTTTGGCGGAAAAGCTCGGGGTTCATCACAATGGGCTGGTCCACGGGCATAGGGAAGAGCTTCTTCTGGTGGCGGGTGATCCAGGAGTTCTGGACCATGAAGAGGTCGGGCCCTTCCCCTTCGGCGATCTGATTGACGATCAGGTCCTCGTACTCCTGGGGATCCACGAATTTCTTCAGATTGACGCGCACGCCCGGGTTCTGGCTTTGGAAAGCCTGGATCTGCTCCTGGAAAGCGTCGGGGCTGTCGTAGAGGAAATAGAAGTCCAGCACTTTCGTGCCGGCCAGCTGCTCCTTGGGATCCTCCACCGGGCAGTCGTCGCGGTAGCCTTCGGCGCCGGGAATGTTCTGGGACGGCTTAGGGCACTTGGGCGTGCAGCGGCCTATGAGCAGCACAGGCAAAAGCAGCACCAGGAGGAGCGGGGCGAATTTGAGGTAGCGCATTTCCATAAGGTTTTGTTTTGCTCTGGCTTTTACGCAAGCAGTTTAGGGCAGGAGAGGGTCAAAAGCAACGGGGGCCGCAAAGCCTCAGGCGGGCGGCAGGGCCAGATCCAGCATGGCTTCCGCCCGGCGACGGGCAGCCTGAACAGAAGCCGCAGAGGCCGGATGCGCCTGCTGAAGCAAGGCTTCCAAGGCCTCTTCGCCCAAGCCTGCCGGCGCCAAGGAAGGAAGAGAGAATTCTTCCAGCACAGATTGCACCTTGCGGGAGTAGGCGATGCCCGCCACCCGACAGCCGGAAAGGATCGCCCCGATCAGGAAATGCAGGCGCATGCCCAGGGCCAGCTCGCACTGCGAAAGCAGCGCGCAGGCCTCGGAGAAGTCCGCAGGCCGAAGCAGCCGCGCTCCGGGCAAGCCAAGCTCCTCCAGGAGCCTTTCGTCGGAAGGCTCCATGGGCAGCAGCCAGAACTCGTAGCCCTGGGCGGCCTTGGCTTGGACCCAGCGCCGGACAGGATCCAGCTCCATCTGCCAAGGGCGAAGGTTCAGGGCGATCCGCTTGGGCAGGGGCGCAGGAACGGAAGGTTCGTGCAGAAAGGCCAGATCGGCGCCCAGAAAAGCGGGAATTTCGGGAGCCAAGTTTTGGGCCAGGCGCAGCGAATCCGCATCGCGCACCATGATCTTTTGGCAGCGGCGCAGAGCCCTTGCGGCCAAAAAACGGCCCATCGGGGTGCGCAGGGGGCCAATGGAATTGGCGAAGAGGATCACCGGCCGGCCCAGGAGCCGAAAGCAGAAGATGTGCCAGGCCCACAAAGGGACGGCTTTGGCGCTGTAGTCGTCCACGAACAATCCTCCCCCGCCCAAAAGGACGAGGCGGGACTGGCGGATCAGGCGCAGGGACTTGAGCCAGGCCGGAGAGAAGAAAGAGCGCAAGCCGAAGGGCAGGTGGGGGCCGATCTCGTCCCATCCGGCATGGCGAATCCAGGTGTCCGCCGGGCGTCCGCTGAGCACGAAGCGTCCCGAGCCTTGAGGAAGGCGCTGGAGAAGGATTTTGAGCATGGCTTCGTCGCCCAGATTGGAGGCCCCGTAGGAGCCGGCGATCAGGATGCCTTGGGCCAACGAATCCTGGACCCCCTGCATGAAGCCGCGCTTGGAAAGGGCGTACCAGCCCCATTCTTTTTTGAGAAGACCCAAAAGCGAGCCGACCCAAGGCCAAGCCAAAATGGAGAAGGCGAAGCGCTTGAAGCCGGAGGGGAGGACGGGAATACGGGGGCAGCGGCGGTGCAGCAGCACGGCGGATTGGCCGATCTGGCGCATGCGGTGCGGGAAATAATCGGAAGGAGCAAGCGGGTGCTGATGCAGCACCTTGGCCTGGGAGGCGTAGAAAAGGCGGGCTCCGCTCTCGATGAGCTGGACGCCAAGCAGGGTGTCTTCATAGCCGTAGGCCCTAAAGGCCTCGTCGAAACGGTGGGTTTGGAACCAGGAGCGCTTGAGCGAAATGTTGCCGGTGTAGAAGCGCCAGTAATCCAACCGGTCACCATCGGCCAAGCCCTTGTAGTTGGGCATCAGCCCCGTGGATTCCAGCCAGCGCGAAAAGCGATCGTTAGCCAGCTCGGGCGTCCAAGTGATGTGGCCCACGGCCATGGCCTCCTTTTCCGGATGCTGCTTATGGAACTGCGCATGGGCCGAAAGCCAACCCGGCTCGACGAAACTGTCGTCCCCAATAAAAACGACGATGTCGCCTTGGGCCTCTTGCACGCCCCGATTGCGCGCCGCCGCCTGGCGGGCATTGCTTTGGTAGGTGTAGCACAAACGGGTCCAGGTTGGGATTTGAGCTTTGGAATTTATTTGGAAATTGGGACTTGAAGCTTGGAAATTCCTGACGATGCCTTTGGTATCGTCAGTGGATCCATCGTCCACCACAATCACCTCGAACTCGGCGCCCTGCTGGGCGGCCAAGCGCTGCAGGCAGGTCTTGAGGACGGAAGCCCGATTGTAGGTGGGAACGATGACGGAGATCATGAATCAGTAGACTTGGTTATGGGTACCCACTCTATGCAAAACAATCCTGTTTTCTTCGGGCCAAAGGAAGATGACCCGTAAATCACCTCCAAGAGAGAATGAATACTGCCCTTGCATCTTTCCCTTGAGTCTGTGAACCCTCAAAAGAGGGTGGTGAGGATCAGTCATCATCAAGTTGATCCGCATTTCGAAGAGTCTTTTTTGCTTTTCCGATAGTTTTTCAAAATAGCCCTTGAACTCCTTGTGCTTCTCTACCTTAATCATTTAAATCCTTCATTAATTCTTCTGCGCTGCTATATATTTTTCCATCCCCCCCCTCTTCCTTCATGGCCAAAAGCTCAATTTCCTCGATCACAGGCATTCCGTTTTCGGTAATTTCTTTCAAATCACGGCCAGGGTAATGAGCCAAATAAAGTCGCGCCAAATCGGTGAGCCTGAATTCGTGCGAATCGGCCAAGCCTTGGAGGCTTTTTCTGATTTTCGGATCCAGAGCAGCGGTGGACATGGCGGAAAATTAGTCTTTATGCCTGATCTTAGCAAGGATATGGGCTGATTTCAAGAAGCCTTGCAATTTGGGGCTTTAAACATGCGGATTCCATGGGGCTCATAAAAAGCCGTCCCCTTGCGCATCTGAAAAATATGTGATAGAATTAATTCAGCTGAGAACAAAAATTTATAAGAACCAAGCGAGTCTCGTGCGTCCAGAAAGATGAAAGCCAAAAGAAATTACGCCTTTATAGATAGTCAGAACCTGAATGTGGGCATCCAGCGCCAAGGCTGGAAGCTGGATTTTGGGCGCCTGAGAAGCTATCTGCTGGAGAAGTACAATGTGGAAAAGGCCTTCCTGTTCATCGGCCATGTGCCGGGGAACGAGAAGCTCTACGAAAGCCTTCAGAAGGAGGGCTATGTTTTGGTGTTCAAGCCCACCCTGACTCTTCCGGATGGGAAGGTGAAGGGAAACGTGGACGCCGAGCTGGTGCTGCACGCCGTGGCGGAGTTTCCAAATTACAATAAAGCGGTTATCATCAGCTGCGATGGCGATTTCCACTGCCTGGCGGAGTATTTGACGCAAAAGAACAAGCTGCTGAGCCTGATGCTGCCGGACGGAAACAAATCCTCCTCGCTGCTGAGGAAGTTCAGCCAGCATCTTGCGCCCATGAATCGCCTGAAGGAAAGGCTGGAGCTCAAAAAAGGAAGAAAGACCTGGGCCAAGAAGCCCCCTTTCCCCTGCCCCATGCCTTTGGGACCCATCCCTCAAGCCAAAACCGCATGCCCATCTTCCTCCACAACACTCTCACCCGGCAAAAAGAGGAATTCAGGCCGATCGAGGCGACGAAAGTCCGGCTCTACTGCTGCGGCCCCACGGAAGGAGAGTCTTCCGCGCCTGGCCGGGTCATGAAAAAATAAGAATCCGTCCTGTCTTGTGGGAAAGGGGGCTTTTTAAGCCCCCTTTTTGGGCAATCAGCATCAAGGCAGAAAGACGTGAAAACGCAGGAAGATCTCGGGCTGGGTTTGGCCCTCAAGGGAGCGGATATGGGCCGCCACATCCAACCCCACTCCCAATGACTTGGCCTGCTTGAGCTGGAAGAGGAGGTTCGGCCCGCCCCCGCAAGACCAAGCTGGGGACAGAAGGCTGCCCCAATTTTCGGTCTCCACGCCCACCATCAGCCAGTCCGTCACGGGGACTTCGGCCGTTGCGAAGACATAGCCCTGCTGGCTGGGGAAGCGGTAATCCACCTGAAGTCCCAAAACCAGAGGACGAGCCGCGAAGGCCAGGCCCAGGGAAAGGAAGGGCTCGTTCTTGATGAAGGACCACCCGGCCTGAGGGGCCAGCGTGAACGAAGGGCCAAGCCTCACTTTTACCCCTCCAAAAACCAAAGGGGTAAGCGTTCCCCGAAGAGTCGGGGAAGGGATGAGACGGGCCGTCAGGGTGATTCGGTCGTTGAGCTTCTTGCTGCCATGGAGGATCAGGCGGAGGCGGGAAGGATGAAATCCGTCCTCCGCCAAGGCATTTTGCTGCCTGCCAAAAAGGCCAAGAACAAAGGCCAGAGCGAAAATGAGGCTGGATCGGGTTCGCATGAGGAATTCCTTTCTTTTGCTGATGCCGACTTGCTAAAGATCTTTCCATCCCGGCTCTTGGATCAAGGAAACAAGGGCGCGAATGGCTCACAACAATGAGGCTCTTTTCATCTATAGTCAACAAACTATCTACAAATTAAATTAAAATATTAATTGTGTTTGAATTATTTGCTTTAAAACAAGTAAAAAATAGGCTAAAATATTTGTAGAAAATTATTCTACTTATGCTCACTTCCACCGAGCTTGCACGGGTCAAGGCCCAACTCGGGCAGCTGGAATGCAACGAAAGGGAGGCCGAGATCTACCTTCAGTCATTGAGCCTGGGGGCCTCCAGCATCCAGGATCTGGCCCGCAGCCTGAAGATGAACCGGATCACCGTACACAGCGCCGCCGAGCAGCTGATCGAAAAAGGCCTGCTTTTCGAGAGCCGGAAGGGCAAAAAGCGCCTCATTGCAGCAACGGAGCCTGAGGCGTTCAGGGCAATTCTTCAAAGAAAGCGGAATGCACTGAGGGTTGCCGAACAGAATCTGGACTACACCATTGGCCTGCTTGCCAAGCTGCGCCCGGAAAGCGCCAGCAAGCCCAGCATCAAGTTCTACGAAGGGCTGGACGGGTTCAAGAAGATGATCGAGGAAACCCTGGAGACGGCCGGGGAGATCCTGATTTGGCAGAATGTCGGCCGCCTGACCGAGTTCGTGGAGACGGATTATTTGGAGGACTGCGTGCGAAGGCGATCGGAGAAAGGCATTGCGTCGCGTCTCATTTTCCCTCCCGGATCCTTTGCCGAAAGGCTGCAAGGCAAAGCAGAAAAATACAAGGCCAAAATCCGGCTTCTTCCCGTCGATCCGCTCTGGTCCGCGGGGATTTTCCTTTGGGACAGCAAGGTGGCCTTGCTGTCGCTGACGGCTGGCAAGCACACCTGCACCATTCTGGAGAACCAGGATCTAGCCTATTTCTTCCGGAAAATCGTTTTCGGGACAGCCTGGGAGAAAGCAAAGCCCATCGCTTAGGCCGAAACGCTTTCCATTCCTTCCGGGAGCCGATTTTTGCTAACATGGGCATGCAAAGAAAACCCCAGCCCATGAAGCTTTACAACACTCTCACCCGGCAAAAAGAGGAATTCAGGCCGATCGAGGCGACGAAAGTCCGGCTCTACTGCTGCGGCCCCACGGTGTACCACTACGCCCATATTGGCAACCTGAGGACCTACATTTTCGAGGACGTGCTGAGGCGAACCCTGGAATGGAACGGCTACACGGTGGAGCACGTGATGAACATTACGGACGTGGGCCATTTGACGAGCGATGCCGACGAAGGCGAAGACAAGATGAAGAAGGGGGCCGAGCGCGAAAAGAAGACCGTGTGGGAGATTGCCGAATACTACACGCAGGCTTTTTTGGAGGACATGGATCGCCTCAACCTGCTGAAGCCGACCAAAAAGCCCAAGGCCACCGACCATGTGCCGGCGATGATCGCCCAGATCAAGCAACTGGAGGTCAACGGTCTGACTTACCTTGGGGCGAACGGCAACGTGTACTACAACACGGCCAAATTCGCGGACTACGGAAAGCTGGCCCAGCTGGAAAAGCAGCAGCTGCAGGCCGGCGCGCGGATCGAAGTGGACGAGAACAAGAGGAATCCGCATGATTTTGTGCTCTGGTTCGTGCAGTCCAAGCATGGCGAGCAGGAAATGCAGTGGGAGAGCCCCTGGGGCCGAGGCTTCCCGGGCTGGCACATCGAATGCTCGGCCATGGCGATAAAGTATCTGGGTGAGCGCATCGACATCCACTGCGGCGGCATCGACCACATTCCTGTGCACCACACGAACGAAATCGCCCAAGCGGAGGGGGCCACGGGAAAATCGCCCTGGGTAAATGTTTGGCTACATGGGGAGTTTTTGCTGATGAAAGAAAACAAGATGAGCAAGTCCAAAGGCGATTTCCTGACCTTGAGAGTGTTAGTCGAAAACGGATACGATCCTCTGGATTACCGCTATTTTTGCCTACAGGCCCATTACCGAAAAGAGCTGAGCTTTAGTTGGGAGGCTTTGGACGCAGCACGAACAGGCTTGCGACGCATGAAGGAAAAGGTTCGGCATTTGAGTGAAAAAGAGGGCATAGCCAACGCCTCCTACCTCTCCCATTTTGAGGAAGCCATCAACGACGACCTGAACGCTCCCCAGGCCCTGGCCTTGGCCTGGGAACTGCTGGACGACAAGACTGTGGACAACCCAGACAAGCTGTCCACCATTGTCCAATTCGATAGGGTTTTAGGGCTTAAATTAGACGAAAAAGAGGTCACCGAGCTGCCACCTGAGGTTGGCCAATGGATCCTGGAGCGCAACGAGGCCCGCAAGCAAAAAGACTGGGCCGCGGCCGATGAAATTAGGGGAAAAATTGAGGCGGATGGCCGATGGAGAGTTAAAGACGGGCTGGGTGGTACGGAGGTTGAAAGGAGATGAAAAGGCCTGTCTTCGACCCTGCCACCGGTATGCGAAGCAGAGAGGGTGAACCGGGCGATGCGGAAATGAAGAAAAATCAATCCTAACTCCTAAAAAACGAAAGGCATCATGAGCAGAAAGCAGAAAACTTTGATGTGCCTTTCCTTGATTCTGCTGCTTGCGATTCTGTGGGGCTATCTTTATATCAAAGATGCATGCATTCCCAGCAGCTGCACAGAGCCAATCTGGCACGAAGGAAAAATGATAGATCCTGGAATTTGCACCTCGGATTGCGGAGGGACGATAAAGTACAAAATAGCCTTTTCTGTGTTGGGAGGGGTGGATTTGCTGATGTGGGTGATATGGGCTAGATCGATGCTAAGCTCCAGAAAATCCAAACGTTAAGCCAAAGCTTCCGATGGCCAGGATGGAAGTCGGGAGCGTGCGGTGGATCCTGGAGGGCAACCAGGCCCGCCAGGAAAAGGACTGGGCGAAGGTTGAGAAGAAATGATTTGCTGAGTTTTATTTTTTATTCTAAAGTGATGACTTAAATTTAATATTTAGCTAAAGCAATATGCTAGAAACACCTCGAAAGCATGGAGATGCGGAATGCGAGCAATTGCGCGCAAGAGTGGGGGAAGTTACAAAAGGCTTAGGCATGTTGAGCTTTTTAAGCCTTGCTTTAGCTCACAATATCTTGTGTGAAAGTGTTTCGAAGCTTGAAGGGCTGCTAAAAAAGTAAGTTGCACAAGGGCCCCTTGTTCCTATGCTTAAAAACATAAAGACAAAAGCCTGTGGCAACGAGACAAAAGGCCTGTCTCGACCGAAGTGGAGAGACGGATCAGGAGGCACTCAAGTTGAAAAGAGCTAGTCTTCTTTTCGTTGTGCCCGAATATCCTCGGGCAAATGAAAGGAGGGGCCGAACAAGGTCCCGATATTGAATCCATTGTTCATGATGTCGCGAAAAGCACAATGATCGACCAGCAGATTGACGGGGGCGCATTGGACAAGAACGGCAATGGAACTTCCCGAGGCCAGAAAAGCCTCTCTAGCCTCCCTTGAGCCATGAAAGTCGTCGGCCATAGAAAAAATTTGCGCCGTAATATGGGCTCCATGAGGGTCATACTGTCGATCGATAATCCGCCCTTTTTCCTCGCTCGCATCTGACAAAATATCCTCAGTTTGACCTCGAAAATGCTGGCTCAATATGTTTCCCAGGGCTGAGCGAAAATAATTCTCGAATCCCTGAACCACCATCAATCGACTCTCGGGGTTGCCGGGAGTCAATTGAGGCCGAAGAGTGGCATCTACCCAATTGAAAGCATTGTAGCGCTCAAGGGGCTTTTGCGCCCACACGTCGCCAGAGAAACTAACCTTATCCGAAGGAAGACCAATTTTTAGCGAAAGATAGTCCGCAGCCAATCTCGTTTCATCTTCATTTGCCCCTAAAAAGTAGATCTGAAAGGGGTTGCGGCCTGGCGGAGTAGGGCGCTGCATTCGTCTTGCCCACAAATCCAGCTCATCCGATATTTTCTTGCCCTCTTCAAGTCCGGGAACAAAAAAATCCTGGCCGTTCAGCTCGCTTCTTAATTCTTCCAAGGTTCTGAATTTTTCCGCTTCAGCTGTCATCGCAAAAGGCTAATTGAAAAACATTGAATTATTGTAACACAATTTAAATGCATTTGAAAGGGAAGGATTGGCGAAGGCCAATCAAGGGCTTGTCAAAGCCCCCGCCCCGAATCCGGAGATCCGTGGGGCGGGGGCAGTGCGCAGCGGCTATTCGTTGGGGATTTTGTAGGTCTGTATGGCAATCGCTGTTCCAACGACCACCACCCACAACCCGAGCGAAAAACTCAACGAGAATGCAAGCATAAGATTCCACCCCATCCACAGATGCAGCGCCACCGCAGAGAGCAGCACGACAACGAACGACAGTACATATGTCCAGCGATGAACGGTTTCGTTCGCCCGAAACCAGCGTGCCTCGGGGTCGCTTTTTTCGAGCCGCTGCTGGGCTGCTATTTCGCTTGGCCTCAGGCGTGGCGCACCCGGCCCGTGGGTCCGGCGAAATGCCCAAAAGAGCAGGAACAGGCCAACGATCATCTGTGGCCCGAAAGCCGCAGCAAGGCAAAGCAGGGGGTAAGAGGAGATTGTTTCGTACAAAAATTTTTCCATTCGAATTTCCTTTGCGAACAGGGTTGCTTGAGTTTTTGTTTCCTCCGGCAGTCACCGCTCTCGCAAAAGCAAAAACAGGGACTACCCGAGGAACGAGCCGCTGCGCTTTGAATGAACAGCCATCCAGCGCTCCAAGCAAATGGAGGCCAATGGCAAAGCCGGGCTTAAAATAGCAATTCCACTACATTCAGTCAAATCAAGCAAGGCCTATGGCGGCGTGGATCAAGGGGAAGCCAGATGTTGAGCAAGAGCAAAAGCAATGGACACAATTCACTCTAAATGCTATAATTGCAAGATTGCCCAAACCCCTAAAACAAAAACACCATGGCCCGCTTGGACGCAAATACACCTCAAGGAGTTGACCCTTCTGAATGGACAGTGGGAATAGACGAAATCGGAAAAAGCTTTGCAGAAGCCGGAAATGGGGAAAGGCTGCCGATAATTCGGGGAAGGATTGAAGGAATATTCGAGAGCTCAGAAGGAAAGATTTCTTATATCCATGCGCCGCTCACCGAGGAGCAAAAAAGATCGCTTGCGGAATTGAGAGAGGCCAAACGGACACAGGAGGCTCAAGGAACCCGGGAAAGGGCCAAAAAACATCTGCAGCATCAAGCCGCAAGGCTCCGAGTGGAAAGGGGCGGAGAGGCTAAGCCCGAAGAGCTCAGCCCGGGCACGGCAAGGAACATCGATGCCCTTAGCGCAGCGCTCAAAGCTTCGGATATCATTCAAGGCATTTTGGCCGATCCGGAACATCCCAATCGGGACACACTCGTTGAAATGAGCGAAAAAGCCCGCCGAGACATTATAAAAGGCGCCCTGAAAGGAGAGGGTTTGGAAATAGAAATCCAAAGGCTCATAGAATATGCGGATCGGGCCGAAGAGAGGCAGAGAAGAAAAAAGGAGGCTCAGAATGATTTCCGAGAGAGAGTTTTGGAGAGTGAAACAGCCCAGAGAATAATCGCCAAAAAAGACGAGGACCCTTTGGAATATCGTTTTTTTTCAAAAGAAATTGAAAGGGATTTGGATTCAATTTCAACGAGAGACTTGGCCCCGGATGAGGTAGGCGAAATGGCCTACAGATTTTTACATTACTTTTCGATGAGAGAGGAGAGAGGGCGAGAGGCTGAGCAAATGGAGCAAGAGGAGGAAATTCAGGAAGGAATGGAGCGGCAACATCTTGGGGAAAGGCTTTCAGAGAGAAAAATAAGGCTTCGCAAGCTTTACAATGAGGGCTATAAAGCAGAGCGGAAAAGAGCTGAAAACAGACAAAAGGGCATTGGCGATTACCTTGATCCGAAATTCAGGGAAGCTTTTCAGCGTCCAATGGACAAACATCCTTACAACCGAAGAAAGGAGGACGAGAAGGAAGCCAGAAGAATTCAAAAAAAACCCGGCGAAGGATATGAATTAGGAGCTTTTCTTGTGTCGGACATAGCTTCCCCCATTCTCAATGATTCCACCCACCCTCAAAATACTCTTTTAAGACAATTGGTTGGATTCTTGAGGAGGGAGGGCCTTAATGAGGAAAAAACAAAGCTGACTCTGGGCGTTGCCAAACAATGGGTGAAATCTGGACAAAGCTCGGTGGATTCTTTCTGCAATGCTTTTGCCGCTCCCGAATTCGAGGATTTGGTTGAGGAGATAAGGGCTAAGGAAAAACTTCTTTCCAAATTGGGGATCAAAGACTGGGAATCGTCAATTAAGTGCCTTCTGGATGAGGAGGGCAAGTTTTCTCATCCTTCTTTGATGCGGGAGGCCGTGAAATTCGTAGAAAGGGAGGTGAAGCTGGGAAAAGCCGACGGAGCATGGGCAACAAGAGCCTTGAATGAAGCCAGCAGCTGGGGGACAACAGCCAAATACGACAAGTATTGGAACCGCCGTGATTTGGATCCGGCCAATTTTTCGAAAGCGCCTGAATTCGAAAAGCTGGTGCGATACCTAAAATCCAGGGCGGCAAAAAAACAAAGCCATCTAAGACGCGGCACCAAAGATCAAGCCAAGCTGAGCGAAAGGCAAAAGAACCATCGGCGAAACAGCGCAGCCAAAGGGAAAGCCTTCGAGCAGGAGGCTTTGCTTCGGGAAAAGGAAATAGAGCCCACGGTGAGATGGAAAGAACCGGCTGGCGGAAGCAGCCAGAACTGGGAATCCTCTGCCAGGCTGGAGGCCGAAAGGGGAGAAATAGAGAAACTGGAGCGGGAGAAAAGCAAAAAAGAGGCGGAGCAGATCCAATCCGAAAGGGATGCTTGGGGGAAAGAGCTGAGCCGAAGAAAGGCCAGGGAAGAAAGGGCGGATGACCCAATGGAAGAGCGGGCGATGGGGATGGAAGCAGGCGATCGGAGAAAGGGGGGAAACAAGCGTAGAGGCAAAGGCCGACGCCCTGGATTTGCTGCCTAACGGGAGTAAAGGGGCTCGTTGAGTTTGACGCGAGAGAAAATTTATTCTAAAGTGTGCGCCTGATCTTTGGCGCCTTCGGGCGCCCCGGATCGCTTAAAACCATCGATAGGCAAACCGCAAGAAAAAGGACAAAGCAGAAATGAAGCTCTCAACAGGATTCACCCTCACCCTCGCACTCCTCTTTGCCCCCGCCTGCACCGAAGGCGACCCAGGAGGAATGGACGGAAGCGAAACGGATGGTGGAGGAATGGACGGAAGCGACCCCGTTCTGGAGGAAGACCCCTGCCCCGATCAGGAAGTGCGGCCCGTGGAAGGGCTCCAAACCCTGCAAGAAGGGAATCAGCCGGGCAACATGGCCTCTCCCTTCACCGCCTCGGACGGGCCGAACCCAGGAGACTTGCGATATACCGTTCTGCAACTCCCATCCGCAGCGATGAGCTGCCAAGAGGTGTATCTGCGGATGGAAGGGGACCACCCCAAGGGTAAGGGAAATCTTGGCTTCCGCCTGAGCCTTCTCATCCAGGCGCTCGGGGAAGGTGCCACCATCACCGATGTGGCCTTCGGCGACCTGGTCAGCCAATTCCAGCCGCCAGACCAAACCCCCTTCTACCTCGAGGCGACGCCATGGACCGAAGGCCTCGTCAGCCAAGGAGCGGTTCTGCGGACGGAGGAAGCCAACGGCCAGCAGGAAGCTTCCTTTGCTCAGCCAACCATCGGATACAAGTGCTGCCCTCGGCCCCTGGAATGAGCTCAGCTGATTCCGAATCGATGGAGAGCCCGGCGACCAACTCGTCGGGCTTTTCAATATAGCAAGGTTCTGAACGGCTTCCTCTCAGGCCACCTTCCCCAGGGAAAGGTCCCGCAGGTAGCTGGACAGCGAAGCATAGCCTTTTTGAATGGCTTTTCTTTCGATGGTCTTCTTGTCCTGGGAGGAGATCCTGAATCGGATCATTTCGGACGATTGGCTTTTGTGCTTCTTTTCGGCCAAGATCAAATCAGGCAAATCGCTGAGGAGGCCGGGAATGTCTTCATTCAAAAATTCCTGCTCAATATTCGCCGACTCGCACTCCACCAGCGTAGTGCCCTTTCCGGCAGACCTGAGGGTGTAGGAGTGCTTTTTGTTGCGAATGGTGATGAAGTGCTCCAAAGGCGTCTTCATGATTTGAGTATTATTGGTCGAGGATTTTCTTGGCCATTTTTGCGGCGAGCTTTTTGTAGAAATCCTTGCAATCGTTGCCGTGGACGGGGATGATCAGATCACGCTGAAGGAGAGGATTTTTGAATTTTTTGTGGCTCCCTTTGGCGTTGATTTTGCAAAAGCCCAGATGAAGGAGGGCTTTTTCCAATTCCGCATAGCTCACAGTAGCAGGAGCGAACAGGAATTGCTGAATTGTTTTTTCGATTTTCGTCATTCGGGCCACAAGCTTAACCACATATTACAGAATTGTAGCCACAATGTCAATTGTGCGCCTCCATGCTATGCTGGGAAGCATAAAAAAGGCAAAAATGGACCAGCATTCCTTCCGGAAAAGCTTTTGGCGGGATTCCGATGATTTCGAGCCGAACCCCTTTTCCAAAAAATCCCTCCCGCTGCTGAAGAGGAAAGGCTGCCAGACGCTGCTCGATGTGGGCTGCGGGAACGGAAGAGATTCGGTCTATTTCGCCCAGAACGGGCTCCAGGTGACGGCGCTGGACTTTTCCGAAAGCGGCATCCAAAGGCTTCAGGAAAAGGCAGAAGAAAGGGGCCTTCCGCTGATTCGACCGGTCTGCTCCGATCTTCGCCGGCTCGATTTTGACCCGGAATCCTTCGATGCCGTTTACGCCCACCTGAGCCTGCACTATTTCAACGACGCCCAAACCACCCAGCTTTTCGCAGATCTTTTCCGGATTCTGAAAAAGGACGGCCTGCTGTTGGTCAAATGCAAATCCGTCGACGATCCGCTGTATGGGCAGGGACAGGAACTCGAAAAGGACATGTACGAGCAGGAGGGGTATGTGCGCCACTTCTTCAGCGAAGGGTATCTTAGACAGAAGCTGGACAAGTTCGACACCCTGTCCATCGAAAGCAGCAGTGACCAGTACCATGGCCGCCGGCACTGCTTTGTGGAGGGGGCGGGGAGAAAAAAATAGACATCGGGGAACAAAAACCTTGAAGGAAATTGGGGCAATGAAGGGGTAGCATTTTTCTATTTTTTATGCTAGAATTATATGAATTCAGGGCAATTAAAATCATGCAGGCCAAAGGAGAAAAAGAGTGGCCGTGAAAATGGCCCAAAAAGGATTCCGGGCAGGATGGCGCTGCGTTGAAAAGACCATCAAAAGCAGCTACGCTGAAAACGTCAAAAAAATCCTAAACAAAAACCAATGAAAATCGCCATCAATGGCTTCGGCCGCATCGGGCGCCAGATCCTGCGCCGCCTGCTGGAAAGCAAGAGCCCTTTGGAAGTGGTCGCCATCAACGACCTGACCGATCCGGCCATGCTGGCCCACCTGTTCGCCTTCGATTCCACCTTCGGGCGCTATCCCGGTACGGTAGAGGCCAAGGAGCATTCCATCGTGGTGGACGGAAAGGAGATTCTGATCACCAGCGAGAAGGACCCCGCCCAGCTGCCCTGGGGAAAAATGGGCGTGGAGATGGTGCTGGAGTGCACTGGCTATTTCACCGACCGCGAAAAGGCCGCCCTGCACCTGCAGGCCGGGGCCAAGCGGGTGATCCTGAGCGCCCCGGGCAAGGGAGTGGAACTGACCGTGGTGATGGGCGTGAATGAAAGCCAATACGACCCGGCCAAGCACCAGATCGTTTCCAATGCCAGCTGCACCACCAATTGCCTGGCCCCTGTGGCCAAAGTGCTGGACGACGCCTTCGGCATCGGCCAGGGAGTGATGACCACCGTGCACGCCGTGACCAACGACCAGCAGCTGCTGGACCTGCCCCACAAGGATTACCGCCGGGCCCGCAGCGCCATCCAAAGCATGATTCCCACCAGCACCGGCGCAGCCAAGGCGATCGGCGAAGTTCTGCCCGGGCTGAAGGGAAAGCTCGACGGTCTGTCTGTTCGGGTCCCGCTGCCCACCGTCTCGCTGATCGACCTGACGGTGACGCTGAAGAAGGCCGCCAGCAAGGAGGAGATCAACCAGGCCTTCCAGGATTACGCAACTCTCCATCCAGAGATTCTGCAGCTGGAGAAAAGGCCGCTGGTCTCCAAGGATTTCCAAATGGATCCGCATTCGGCCAGCGTGGATGCGCAGAGCACCATGGTGATGGGCGGAAATATGGCCAAGGTGCTGGCCTGGTACGACAACGAATGGGGCTACAGCTGCCGCATGGTCGATCTGGCGGAATATATCGCTGAAAAATCCTAGTTCCACTTCGTGTGATGCCATTGTGATGCCGGTTGTGATAGATCACTATCGGCTTCACAACCGGTTTCACCACTGGACTATAAATAAACAAAAAATGCCTGAAGCACCTGCTTATGCGGAGGAGGATCAAATTCCACTGGAGAAAAAACTGGAGAGTCTCTTGGGGGCTCATCCTGATGTGAAGGTGGGCGATATTGGCTTCCCCAGGAACAGGGAATTAAGAGAGGCCGCAGGAGCATTGGGCATGCCCCTTGAACAACTTTATGAGGCTGTGGCAGACAGAAACAGGTATTTCGAAACGGCAAGCGACTATTACCGCCCTGGCGAATACGACCATTCCGAGGGGGTGGAGGAAATCAACGCACCAACAGACGTTAGCGAGGATTTTCTGACGATGGACTATTCGGATTTTCAGAAAAAAATGATGGCGCTGATGGACCAAGGACCAGGGCCGAATTTCGTCGTCAAGGTCGATTTCGACCGCCTGGAAAGGTCAACCGGGAGCGGGGGCGGAACATCGCAAGAGAATGCAGTGCCAGCTCATCGGCTAAAAGCCGCGGCGGAACTGAGGGTCGATGGTCGGCGAGTCATTCCAGTCCTAGTGGCGACAGCATACCAATATTATGGACAATTCGGTTCAATAAGAGACCTGGGCAATGCAATGGGTTCGGGCGTGAAATGGGAAAGAAAGCGAGCGAAATAGAATCAAATCTTGGTCCACGCTCACAATCGGCTTCACCATTGGAATCACTATAGGAATATAACAAAACAAAGATGAAACTCACCAGCCACGGCGCAGCCCTAGAGGTCACCGGATCCCAGCACCTGCTGGAGGTGAATGGCAAAAGAATCCTGATGGATTGCGGGCTTTTCCAGGGGCACCGGAAAATCGCCTTCGAAAAAAACAAAAACTTTCCCTACGATCCGGCCTCCATCGATGCCGTGCTCGTCTCCCATGCCCACATTGACCACACGGGCAATCTGCCGCACCTGGTGAAGAAGGGATTCAAGGGCGTCATCTATTCCACGCGAGCCACCCGCGACCTGTGCGAAGTGATGCTGGCCGACAGCGCCTACATCCAGGAATCGGATGCCGAGTATTTCTGCCGCAAGGTGAAGGGCGCTTGCCTGGAGATGGACCCCCTTTACACCCAAGAGGACGCTGAGTATTGCATGCAATTCTTCAAGGAAAAGGAGCTGGGACAGGCCTTTGAGCTTTCCCCCGGAATCAAGGTGACCTTTTTTGAGGCAGGGCACGTTCTGGGCTCCAGCATGATCTGCCTGGACATTGAGGATCAGGAGGACGGCCAAAAGAAGCGCCTGATCTACACGGGGGATCTGGGGCGGGCCAAGCTGCCCATCCTGAACGACCCCCACCATTTCGACAGGGCGGATTACCTGCTGTGCGAGAGCACCTACGGCAACCGCAACCACGCCCCCATCGAAGAGGGCATTCCCGATCTGGCCCGGGTGATCAATCGGACCATCAGGCGAGGCGGAAAGGTCATCATTCCGGCCTTCGCCTTCGAGCGGACGCAGGAGCTGATCTACGGCATCCACACGCTGATGGAAAAGGGGGAAATTCCCAAAAGCCTGCCGATCTTTGTGGACAGCCCACTGGCCAGCCGCGTCACGGAAGTTTTTCGCCGGCACGGGGACCTGTACGACAAGGAGCTCCGCCAAAGCTTTAAGGTGGGCCGCAATCCTTTCGATCCCAAGGAGCTCAAGTTCACCGCCAGTTCCGAGGAGTCCAAAAAGCTCAACTATTTCGTCGGACCCTGCGTGATCCTTTCCTCCAGCGGCATGTGCGAAGCGGGGCGCATCCGCCATCATTTGAGGAATGGAATCGAGGACCCTCGCAACAGCATCGTGGTGGTTGGCTACATGGCCCAGAACACCTTGGGGCGCAAGATCGTGGACGGGGAAAGCCCAGTGAGGATCTTCGACCAGCTGTACAAGGTGAAGGCCGAGGTGGTGGTGCTGGAATCCTTCAGCGCCCATGCGGATAGGGACGACCTGGACCGTTTCGTGGCCGGCATCCATGGCCTCAAAAAGCTGCTGCTGGTGCATGGCGAAGCCGACCAGTCGGAGGCCATGGCCCAGCGGGTGAGCCAGGCGACCGGGGTCGCGACCGTAGTGATGGAGCCCGGGGCGGGGGTGGAGCTGTGAACGAAGCAAATAAACAAGAAAGGCGAGATTATATAATCTCGCCTTTCGAACGTGCTTCTTACCCGGCAGCCAACTCTTTCTGAATTGCCTCAGTCAATAAAAATGCCGCGAATCCAAATGAGCTCAGCAAAATAATGAGCTTGGAAGCCGGCGGCATGTTATTTTTTCCCAAAATCCTCCTCGGTCAGCCCTGATTGCCTCACGATCGAGCGAAAAGTGCGATAGGGCACCTCTTTGCCATGGATGGGGACGATCACATTGAGGGTGGGTTGGCCGATCTTCCTGTACTTGGCGTGAGAGCCTGTTTGGGACACAAACAAAAAGCCCTCTCGCTGAAGGGTCTTCAGAATCAGGCGGAGCGGAATAGCGTTAGGCATGGCTGAGGATCACCGAAGCGATAGCAGGGTTCTGAATGGAGCTTTTGGCCGGAAAAGGCTCGTTTTCGAAATAAAGTCCCAAGGCATCCTGAAGCTTCTCCAAGGCATCTTTTTGGGTCGAACCAAAGCTGGATACATCCACCTCCAGGCACTGGGCCACATAATATTTTCCCTCCTTCCAGACCACTGATTTGAATTGGCGCTTTTTCATGAAAACGGCAGCTAAGCCAATCCTATTTTAGGCCAAAGCGCTTGCTTTATCAAATTTGGCGGAGAACAGCTGAATGTGCCCGGAAATCCAAGGTTTGGAGAAAAAGTCCTGTATAATGGGACCAGACCAACCTCAATTCCATGAAAGACCCAAAAAACTTCAATCCCCTGACCCCTGAAGAGGAACGCGTGATCGTGCTCAAGGGCACGGAGATGCCTTTCACCGGAGAATACGATAACTTTAGGGGCGAAGGAACCTATGTGTGCCGGCGCTGCGAAGCCCCGCTGTACCGGTCCGACGACAAGTTCAGCTCGGGCTGCGGCTGGCCAAGCTTCGACCAGGAAATTGCCGGAGCCGTGAAGCATGTTCCCGATGCCGACGGGCGGCGGACGGAAATCCTGTGCAACCATTGCGGCGGGCACCTGGGCCATGTGTTCGTGGGTGAGCACTACACGGAAAAGAACACCCGCCACTGCGTGAATTCGGTTTCGCTGAAGTTTATTCCTGAAAAAAGTGAAAACTTGCAAAACTGAAAATTTGAAAACCAGGGTGCATTTTATTTTTCAAGTTTTCATAGTTTTCAAGTTTTCATCCCCATAAACCAAACCCACAAGCATGAGTGACGTCAAAAAAGCCTATCTCGGCGGCGGATGCTTTTGGGGCATGGAGGAGCTGTTCAAGGCTCAAGAAGGAGTGGTGGACACAGAAGCGGGCTACACGGGAGGCAAGAACCAGAACCCGACCTACGAATTCCACCCGGGGCATGCCGAAGCGCTGGAGATCAGCTACGATCCGAAAAAGACCAGCTATCGCCGCCTGCTGGATTTCTTCTTTCGTATCCACGACCCCACCACCATGAATCGGCAGGGGAATGATCGGGGAACAAGCTACCGTTCGGCCATTTTCTACCAGAGCGAGGAGGAGAGGAAAGAGGCCGAGGCCTTCATCGAACGGGTCAATCGGTCCCAGCGCTGGGCGGATCCTGTGGCGACCAGCCTGGAGCCTTTCGAGAGGTTTTGGCCTGCCGAAGGCTACCATCAGGATTATTTGGCAAAGAACCCGGGCGGCTACACGTGTCATTTTGTGAGATTCGGGAGCTATTTGGAATGAATTCAGGGCCAGGTCAAAATTCTGGAGACCAAAAAGATCGCCAGTGCAATCAGTCCCGCAAAAAGCAGTGCCCAGCGCCTTTTGGCCATTTCCAAAGTCAGATCGAACAGCTGAAGCCGGGATTGGGCCGAAAGCAGATTCAGGAACATTCGCAGCCGTTGCCGGAAGCCCGGAAGCCACCCGTATTTTTTTTCCTTGGTCACATGCGAAAGCTCGTGGAACACCTTGTAGCGCAAGCCACGGCCATAGTGGCGAGCGTAGAAATTCAGGCCCATTTCCACCCGAAAGCAATGCTTGTAGTAGGGCGGAAGCCTTTCCCACAAGGTTTTTTTAAGCGCCCGCTGGCCGCCGAGCAAAGGAATCCAGGGCATCAGCGGCTTCACATGGTAGATCCGTCGGCCGCACATGGCAACAAACATATCCGCCTCCCCGCGCAGCACCGGCCGGAGGATCTCGTCAACAATCGAATGAGTCAGGCCGATGAGGTCGGCATCCACAAAAAGAAGGGTTTCGCCTGTGGCCTGCAAAGAAGCCGCCTCCAAGGCCGCGCCTTTGCCTTGGTTGAAAGGCAGCTTCAGGCAAAGCGCCGGATACTGCCGGGCCACGCTCTCCGTGCCGTCGGTCGAGCCGTCGTCGACCACAATGATTTGATCAAGGCCTTCGCAGCTTGTCAGGACATCCAGAACCCCTCCGATACGCTCGGCTTCGTTGTAGGCAGGCACAATGGCCGTCACCCGCTGGAAAACCTTTTTTGGAGCCATGCGGAAAGGAGCCTAAAGGAAACGATGACCAGAAGCAGGACCGGCAAGGCATATTGAAATCCGGACAGGGCGAGAGAGAAATCCCCCACCCCCTTCCCGGCCAGCCATCCCACGCCGATCAGGACCGCATGCCAAAGGAAAGTGCCCAGGGCATCAAACAGCAGGAAGGTGGGCAGGCCTATTTTGCGGGCGGAAAGGTAGATGATGGTCAGAATACGGGTTCCATAGAGGGATTTGATGAACAGAAGGGCCAAAAAAGGCCTCTTTCCCGTCACTTTGTCGAGCTTTTCCACAAAGGGCTGGAACTTCCGACGATAGGCCTCCCAGCGATGGGCCAAGCGGAACGTTCCTTTCCCGAAAAGGAACCACAGCGTATCGGCGGCCAAAGTGCCGAGCAAAGACAGCAAAACCACATTTCCCACTCCCCACAGGCCCTGGCCGGCCAAGAACGCCGCCGTGAGAATGACCGTTTCGCCGAAAAAAAAGGCGCCCAGAAAGATAGCCGGGAGCTGATAGTCGGAAAGAAAGGAGACGATAAGCGAATCCATAGGCGAGGGGGTTTCGCTATGAATCGGAAGCCAACCCCAGTATAGCATTTTTATAAGGGCTTTTTAAGACTGGAAAAGGCCGGAATTTTCTGGCACAATGCTTGAGCAGTCATGCCAATGCGGAGAGATACTCAAGTGGCTGAAGAGGCGGCTTTGCTAAAGCTGTAGGGGGTCTTATGGCCCCGCGAGGGTTCGAATCCCTCTCTCTCCGCCAGCCTTCCAACAAAGCTTCTCTGAAAGGAATTGTATGAAAGTGCCCTTCTTTTTCTTCCGAGCATTTTACTTTTTGCTTCGAACTATTAAATTTATGATTTTTGGCCTATTTAAGAAAAAAATTACATCAGAAAAAATAGCGACCAATCTCTATCATTCAACCATAAGTGCCGCTATAAAGAATTCTCTTGAGGATCAGGCGGGCAACGCAATTTTAACAAAAACGGAGCAATCACTAATGCTTGCTCAACATTTGTTCAGCTTGATGGAAAGACTTGGGCTAGAAAAGGCAAAACTATACGTTCTCACGACATATGTGGTTAACAATCATAGAATAAAAAGCGATGATGATCTCCCTTTCGAAATGGCCATTGCCCTGGATTCTATGAAGAAAGTTGGTGAATTTTTTAGAAATCTACCATCGGAAAATGATAGGTTCTTTAAACAAAAATTTCTATTCGACAAAGACCTTGACCCTTTTCAAAAGACGCTGGCAATTCAGTGGCATATGTCGCATTGTAAAAAAATTGATTCTGGCTTTAATTCGTATATGAAGGAATTCAAAATATCAGATGAAAAATAATCGTCTGAACGAAAAAATAGGTCTAAATCTCGCAGTGAAATGAAAATTCGCTGAATATTGCCTGTTCAGAGGAAGTTCAATCATCCTAGACAATCAAAGACACCTTGTCTGAATTGTCTTTCATTTGTCCAAAATACAGAAAAGGCCATGAAGTCATACGAAAAAGCTCCTTGTCCTGGACCGACCCGATAATATTTTGGACAAGGGATGACTGGGCATGGCTTTAATTTTAGGACAAGGAAAGGGTAAAAAGTATACAAAAGTTCACTTTTTTCTTGACGAGGTTCTGCCGAAGGAATATAAAGGCTCTGTAGCCTGCGATGAATTTTAGTTTATGAAGAACCTTAGCCATGCCATTTTCGTTCTCTAGACGCCCTTTCGCACAGCGGAGGGAATTTTTTCGGTACCTTCTTGGCCCAAGCAGGCTTTTTTCTGTTTCCAATTTTCAGCCCCAAAGAAGATCTTCGGCTGCGGTCAATTCAATCCATAATTAGCAATTAATAACTCGTAATTAAAAAAATATGCCATCTAAATTGCATAGCGTAGAGCTTTCTGGCCTGGACGGCCACCTGGTCGAAATGGAGACCGACATTCGCCGGACCCTGCCCGCCTTTGTGATTGTGGGCCTGCCCGATGCGGCCGTGCAGGAGGCAAAGGAGCGGGTGAAAAGCGCTTTAAAAAACAGCAATCTTAGCTTCCCCCGGGGAAAGGTGGTGGTGAACCTGGCTCCCGCCGACCTGAGGAAAGTGGGCCCGCGCTACGATCTGCCCTTGGCCATCGGAATTGCGGCGCTGGAGGCCGAATGGAACCCCCAAAAACTGAGCGAAAGCATCTTTTTGGGCGAACTGGCCCTGAACGGAGCCGTCAGAGGGGTGGGAGGAGTGCTCGCCAGCGTGGAGACCGCGCAGCGCCTGGGCTTCAAGGCTGCGTTTGTGCCCAAGGAAAATGCCCAAGAAGCCGCCCTGGTGGAAGGGATGCGCATTGTGGCGGTGGGCCACCTGAAGGAAGCCATCCTGCATTTGGAGGAAAAGATCTTTCCGCTTCCGATCAAGCCCAAAGCGGCCGTGGACGACAGCCCAGTAGACAAAGTGGACATGATGTCCATCAAGGGCCAGGCGCAGGCCAAGCGGGCCCTGGAGATCGCGGCGGCCGGAGGCCACAACGTGCTGATGAGCGGAGCCCCGGGGGCGGGAAAGACGCTGATGGCCAAGGCCTTGCGGGGAATTCTGCCCCGAATGAGCTTCAGGGAGCAGCTGGAGGTGACCAAAGTCCATTCCGTGGCCGGGCTGCTGAAGAAGGGTCGGCCCTTGATCTGCCAGCGGCCTTTTAGGGTGATTCACCATACCGCCTCAGCGGTAAGCATTGTGGGCGGCGGCAATACGCCGATGCCGGGCGAAATCACCCTGGCCCATCGGGGCGTGCTTTTTTTGGATGAGATCGCCGAGTTTCCGCCCCAGGTGCTGGAAGTGCTGCGCCAGCCTCTGGAGGACAGGCAAGTGACGATCTCGCGGGCCCGGGCCAGCATCACCTATCCGGCCCATTTCACCCTGGTTGCCGCCATGAATCCTTGCCCCTGCGGGTACCTGAACAGCCAAGGCGCCAAAACCTGCCAGTGCCCGGCCTGGAAGATCGAGCGCTACGCCAAAAAGCTTTCCGGCCCCCTGCTGGACAGGATCGACATGCACCTGAGCGTGCAGCCCGTGGAGTGCCACGAACTGATGGAGGCCAAGGACGGGAAAGCTCCGCGCGGGTGCGCGAGCGGGTAGAAAGGGCGGCGGCTCACCAGCGGGAGCGCTTCAGGGAGGACGGAATCCTGCAGAATTCCGAAATGAGCAGCGCCCTGCTGAAGAAGCATTGCCCCCTGGACAAGCCGAGCCAGCTGCTGCTGCAGAAGGCAGTGGACCGCTTCGGCCTTTCGGCACGGGCCTACTTCCGCCTCATCCGCCTGGCCCGCACCATTGCGGATCTGGAGGAGTCGGAGACGATCGGGGAGGCCCATGTGGCCGAAGCCCTGCAGTACAGGAAAAGAGAGTGATTGTTGCTCAATCACTCCAGATCCTGGAGAATCATTTCAATCTGGCCTTTAAGCCGAGGCACTCTGTTTTTGATGACGCCCCAAGTCACATCAAGAGAAACTCCGTAGTAACGATGAATCAGAATATCTCTCATTCCTGCCATGTCCTTCCATATGACTTCTGGGTACTTGGCTTTGATCAATTCGGGAATATTTTTGGTGGCCTCTCCTATAATTTCTATTCTTCTGACCACGGCGTCTTGGATCTGCAAGTTAGCTTTCAGCTGATCAAAATCCATATTTTCAGTGTACTTTTCAATAAGCTCTGTGCATTCAAGAATGTGTTGCAGAAAGATTTTTGGATCTTTGATCATAGAATGGGGAGGGCGGTTTTAAGAATATGGTCTTTAAGCATTGGATAAATGGCATCGAAAGTTCCCAGGTCCATTTTCATTTTGGCGCCTTCCTCTAGGTCATCCCTCAGGTTAACCATATCGAAAAGGTCGCTTCCCTTCTTCATTTCAACCAAAATATCCAAATCTCCTGGCTTCTTTTTTCCCCTCACGGTGGAGCCAAAAATGGCCGCCTTTTTGACGTCGTGCTTTTTCAGGATGGGCAAAATGATTTTTTTAAGGTCTCGAATGAAATTCTCTTGCAGCGTGCTTCGGTCGATGATGTAGTTTCGGCCGACCTTCGTTGCCTGAATGCGTCCGTCGCGAATCATGTTGAAGACCGTCACCGGAGTGACGTGGAGGATTTTGGCTGCCTGAGTGGTGGAGATGTAATGATTCATCCCACTTATTTTAGCCTATATTAAGTGGAAAGTAAATTTTAATATAGACTAAAATTTACAGAAGACTCTCAAAGCTTCGGGGAAGCTGTCGATAAAAATAATAAAACAGCTTTCCAAAAGCAAAAAATAGTCCTGAAGGCCAAAAAATAATTGCTATTTTCCGGCATTGATGCTAGCCTCGCCATAAAGCAGCATACAAGCATGCTAGCACCTTTAGCATTAAGAAACAAATCCATGGAAGAGAAGAAAGGAGGCTGGTTCAGGCGCCGCAAGCCCGGCCATTCCGCGCCTCATCCGCAAGGGCAGCCCTCGGCCCCCCCTGCCGCCGCCCAAGCTCCCCGCCCCGCTC
>JACCDN010330066.1_pt1 | contig 24811 bp, 22 predicted proteins | sample 7441691 | NCBI WGS metagenome assembly JACCDN01 (sample SAMN15323439, study PRJNA562643) | freshwater metagenome | isolation source: river surface water | place: USA:Blue River Watershed | collected 2017-08-16 | reverse complement strand
GGGTAATATCCGCCAGAGGCAGATTCGTCCTGAAGCCTCAGGAGAAAAAAATACGCTTCCCTTAGCGAAATTTAAGAAAACGTACTAATTTGGGCTTATTATAGCCTATTTTGGCCTTTTTGTCAATCCCAAAAGGAAAACAAAAACAGCCTTGGGAAAAGCTGCTTTTGGATTGTGTGATGCTGTGGAGGGAGTGGCCGGCATGAAGGAGACTACGGGAGAGTGATCTCGATGGCGAATCTTGAGCCCTCAGGACTGATCCCCCCCGTTGCCCGGAAGGAGACGTTGGATCGGTCGAGACCCAGGAGGGCCAACCGCCGATCAAGTGCCTGTCCCTCGGCATCAGAGAGCCTATCAAGTTCATGCGCGTTCGTGAACACGACCGCGACTGCGTTCTTATTCACCAAGTAAGCCTTGATGATTCGAACCACGAAATCCGGATCACCGTCCAACATGATGCTGGAAATGGGGAAGAGCGCCCGCAGCGCTTTCACGAGTGCCTTGACTTTCCGCAGTTTTTTCATCACTGCCTCCTTGTGGTTCTTCCGCACCTGCGGACTTGCAGGCGTAGTGGAAGAAGGCTATACTCTTACATACTTTCACACTTTTGTCAATACAAAAAAAGCCCCAACTTTCGTCAGGGCCTTATTCTAAGATTTTATTTACTTCCACCACGACTCATACGGACACGCTCACTTTCACTCAAATATTGCTTACGAAGGCGGATATTGTTTGGAGTGATTTCGAGGTATTCATCTTCAGCCATGATTTCCATTCCTCTCTCGAGGGTAATAGGAAGTGGTGGGGTGAGGATAATAGCATCGTCTGATCCACTCGCACGCATGTTGGTGAGCTGCTTTCCTTTGGTTGGGTTCACAGCCATTTCATTGCCTTTGGCAACGTTTCCGATGACCATTCCTTCATAGACCTCAGTATTTGGTCCAATATAGAGTGACCCACGTTCCTGTAGGTTCCAGAGAGAATATCCGAGTGCTTTTCCAGTAACACTTGAAACCATTGAACCAACAGAACGTTTTTCAATCTCTCCTACGTATGGACGGAATCCAATCACCCGGGAAGCCAAAATCCCTTCTCCTCGTGTATCCATGATAAATTCACCACGATAACCCAGAAGTCCACGAGTTGGAATTTCAAAAATAATACGAGTCATATTTCCAGTTGACTGCATGTTGGTCATGTTTCCTTTGCGTTTACTCATCTTTTCAATCACGATTCCCATAAATTCAGTTGGGACGTCCACAGTTGCTTCTTCAAATGGTTCGAGTTTGTCTTTTCCATCCATTTTGATAATTACCTGAGGCTGAGAAACTTGCAGCTCATATCCTTCACGGCGCATGTTTTCAAGCAAAATCGCAATATGCATTTCACCACGACCATACACCTTGTAATGATCGGCTGAATCAAAATCAATTTTCAATCCTACGTTGACTTCGAGTTCTTTTTCAAGACGCTCACGGATCTGACTATTGGTTACAAATTTTCCATCTTTTCCAGCAAAAGGAGAACTATTAACCAAAAAGTTCATGGCAATCGTTGGTTCATCTACCGTAATAGCAGGAAGTGGTTCTTGGGTATCATTTTGACAAATCGTTTCACCAATATAGATATCAGAGATACCTGCTACCATGACAATATCCCCTGCTTCCGCTTGAGCGACTTCTTTGCGAGTCGTACCATGAAAACTATAAATTTTGGTAATACTTCCATTGCGCTTTTCACCATCTGGTTTTTTGACAACCACTTTGTCACCAACTTTCAAAATACCTTCGTAGACGCGACCAACTGCCATACGACCCAAAAAGTTGTCATAGGCAAGGTTGAATGGTTGCATACGAAATGGACTACTCGTATCTGATGGAGCTGGTGGCACATGAGAGAGCACCATATCGAGAAGTGGTGAGAGGTCTTTGGCTTCATCACTCATGTTGAGTTTTGCCACTCCAAGTTTTCCAATCGCATAGACAGTCGGAAAATTGAGCTGCTCATCATTGGCACCAAGATCCATGAAGAGTTCGAGGACCTGGTCATGCACCACATCTGGTTGAGCAGCCGGTTTGTCAATTTTGTTGATGACCACAATTGGTCGTAATCCAAGTTCAAGAGATTTTTTGAGTACAAATTTGGTTTGAGGCATTGGACCTTCTTGCGCATCTACTACGAGCAATACTGAGTCAATCGAGCGAAGCACGCGTTCTACCTCTGATCCAAAGTCAGCATGGCCTGGAGTATCTACGATATTGATCTTCACATCTTTATAAAAAAGAGAAGCGTTTTTGGCATAAATGGTAATACCGCGCTCGCGCTCAAGTGCATTACTATCCATACTGATAGATTCATCAGTGACCATTCCAGTTTGACGCATCAAAGAGTCCGTGAGCGTTGTTTTGCCATGGTCTACGTGAGCGATGATTGCGATATTTCGGATTTGCATATTGAAAAAACGATTTTTTGCTAAAAAACTATAAGGCGGTAATTATAGCCGAGAATTGGCTTTTTGTCAAACTTTAGAGGAGAAATAGGACTCGTGTCCTAAACAGATCCCAAAAGAGGTGCCTCTTCTGGATAGGTAAATTTGTATTGGGGGATTTTTTCCAAATGAAAAAGTTCTTTCCAGCCACAATCAGAGCATCCTGCATTAAATATTTTTGCTTGATGTTGCAAAGCTTGTTCAATATTTTTCAAATGAATATACGATCGTAAGTCTTTTGGAGCACTTGAACGAACACCCAAATTGAGATATTCATACGTACCATCCTCACCAACTACAGCAAGGGACACCCCTTCCAAAGTACCATTTATATAAAAGCTTAAAAGATATATTGGAAAGGACAATTGCAAAATCTCTCGAAAAGATTCTTTTCTTCCTGAAAGATGAAATGTTGATGTATCTTTGAAGTTTTCAATATTAAATTGAAAAAGATTTTCAATTTCTTCAAAATTATTTTTAAAAATTTTTAGAGATGTGGCTTCGATATGCCGAATCTTTCGCCGCATTTTCCCACGCGTTTCTGCTGTAAAATATTTTTGAAAATAATCCTCTAATGTTTGTAGTCCTGTCAAAGGAAGAAAATATTTTTCATCAAGAATAGTTAAATTTTTTGTCGAGCTGTCTGCCCCAATGATATATTCCAAATTTGCTTTTGATGTAATAAATTTATAAAATTCCCTCCGATATTCTTCAAATCCTATTTTCACATATACTTGGTTATTCTCCATGTATTTTCCTCCAAAAAACTCTAACCAATCTTTTTCTAAATTTTTTTGAAGAGGAAAAAGACCCACCGGCATTTCTCCATCATAACCGATATAAAATAAAATTTCATTGTTGAGATATTTATAAAAAATATATCGAAAATCCCAATTATCATACAGATTCTTTTGGATCACAAAAACATTCCACCAATGTTTCGCCTCTTCAATGTTAGTTATAGATTCAAAACGCAGCATACACTAAAATCCTACTGTAAATTTATATTGGGGAATTGGAGTAAAATGCCATCGGTCTTTCCATCCATAGGCTCCAACAAATGCATCAAAATATGAAGATTGTGTATCTATTGCCCTCTGAATATTTTGTACATTAATAAATGTACTGAGATCTCTAATTTTATCTGGTCGTAGTCCAAAAAGAAAAAATTCATACCATCCATTATACCTGAGAGAAAAAGAAACTGCCTCTTTTTCACCATTGATAATAAAGGTAAGTATTTCGGGTTGAAATTCAGAGATTTGTACAAGATCACGAAAAATTTCTTGGTGAAAAGGACGATCATTAAACGAAGAATGATCACCAAACATGAGTTTGTTATATTCAAATAAGAGTTCGAGATCTTCAAAGTTATTTTTTTGAATTTCAATTTGTTCTTTTTCAATCTTTTTGATCTTACGATAAAACGTATTGCGAGTTTTTCCTTCAAATGCTGTATCTAAAAAATGTTGATACGACGTTATCCCTTGTAAGGGGAGCACCCATTTTTGATCAGCGACTTCAAATGTTTTTGTATCTTCATCCGTGGCACGTATATATTCGAGTTTTGTTTTTTCTAAAAGAGTTTTGAGATACTCATAAAATTTTGACCGATACTGTTCATATTCTGGCAAAAGAAAGATACGATTATCTTCCATATAATCCCCACCAAAAAATTCTATCCATCCTTTTTCAGCATTGTACTGAAGTGGTATTGCTCCAATCATCACGGTGTCAACAAATCCAACATAAAAACGTATCTCTTTTTGGTGATACTTGTGAAAGAGAGCACGAAATTCCCAGCTATCATAGATAGTTTCACTCGGAGAAAACTGCCTCCAAACTTTTTCAGCAGAAGCCAAATCACTTATACATTCAATACGCAATTCTTTGATATCCATATTTTATTTTTTCTTGTAAAGATGTTGTTTCTTACGGTTAAAACGAGAAAGCGAAACTCGAATAATTTCTTCAATCAGATCTCCAAAATTCATACCATTCACCTGGGCAGCTTTGGTGAGATGTTCTCCATTATGTAAAAATGGATTGGTATTGAGTTCAAGCACATAAGGATTGTCGTCTTTATCTACACGAACTGAGACACGCCCATAGTCACGACAGCGCATGATTTTGTAGGTATCAATCGCAATCTCTGTGATCAGTGATTCAAGTTTTTTACTGACATTTTTCAGAGGATTCTGGATCATGATATTCTTGTTTGATTCTACAACATTCTGTCTTTCTTTCTCAGTATAAATATTCCAAGCACCTTTTGACATTTTTTTGAAGACAGAACGAGTGAGGGGCAAGACTCGCAAATCTTCATCATCGGTTCCCAGAATTGAGACGCTATACTCCTCTCCTTCAATATATTCTTCGATCAAAGCTGGACGACGCATTTCTTCAATTATTCTTTTGAGTTGTTTTTTGAGCTGCACTTTGTTGGTCACCACTGATTCATTGATGATGCCAAAAGAATTATTCGCATTCCCTGGTTTGACAATGAGCGGATATTTGAGATCATCTCTGATACTATCTTCTATCGTATAGGCATAGTCCCATTTTGGGGTTGGAGTATCATGATACGACAAAAGTTTTTTCATGCGAATTCTATCACGCACCAAAGCCAGGTTAAATGAACTTGTACCTGTAAATGGTATTTGGAGTGCTTCAAGAAGTGCTGCTGCTTGCGGTCGAAGCGAATCATCTCCGAGAATTCCTTCACAGAGGTTATAGACAATGTCAACAGAACTGGCGATCAAATCAAGATGCGCTTTGGTTAGATTGTTAAAATCAAACAGAGTGACTTTGTATCCTCGCTTTTGCAGTTCTTTTTGCACATCTTTTGCAACCGTGGCAGAAGTTTTGAATGCCCCACCATTGCCATTGAAGGCAATGCCGACATGAAGTTTGCGCTGATCCTCTATCAAAATATTTTTGACTTTTTCTATTTTTGCCGCCCGCATCAATCGACTTTTGGTAATAACCGCAGAAGAGAGACTGTTCTTGCGAGACGTGCGTCCAAGTGAAGATTCTTCATCAAACTCAACTACCTTATAGTGAACCAGCTCAAGTGCTTCTTTGAGGTTATCTTCAGCATCGAGAAGATTGTCACCATAAACAGTAATCCAACCCAGTCCGTCATACCCTTCTGGCGGACGAAGTATCACATCTCCGATCTCTTTACCAATCGACATTTTGTGTAAATATTTTTTTGTCTTGAGTTCTGGGGAGATATCAAGCTCGACCAAAATTCCCGATGATTCAATTTCAAAATCCCATCCCATGATATAACGCAAAGGAAATTCTGGCTTTTCAATTTTGATATATTCACCAAGAGCAATCTTGGCCGAATATTCCACAAAATCCACTCCCCATGAATCCTTGATGTAGTTATAAATATAGTCCCCTCCCATGCGCAAATTGATTTCAATTGGGACAGGGCCATTTTTGGTCGACTTTGCTTCAAAGTGAATAATTCCATTTTGGATACCAAGTTTTTCGAGCGCTTCTTCGGCCATTTCAATGAGTGTATCCTGATCTGGCTGTGGAAGTCCTGAAGGAATCGCTTGACCATTATCAACAAAAAATTTATCACGATTTTTATTGAAATTATCAGCAATGGAATAAAATTTTACTTTTCCATTTTGAAGAATGATATCAATATCTACTTCATCTCCATCAATATATTCTTCAACCAAAAGCTCCAAATTTTCCCATTCAGCTGCGAGCCAATACGATTTGATGTTATTTTTGATATATTCGTAGGTGTCTTCGAGTTCTTCACGATTTTTTACTTTTACCACAAAAGCACTCACTGCCCCATAAATTGGTTTTATCACCAAAGGATAGTTCAAATTTTTTTCAATGGTTGGAATATCTTTTTTGCCCGCAATCTTCATATGTCGAGGCGCTGGAATTCCATTTTTATTACAGAATTCACGAAACAGATATTTATTTTTTGCTCTCTCAGCGATAGCATATGGTATCCCGATGAGATGAAAGGTTTCAGCAAGTTTGGAAGTCAGAAATACACACTCTTCCCAAAAAGTGACCACTCCATCAATTTTTATCTTTGGATTATTTTTGAGAAAATATTTGACAGCATCAATAGATTCTTTGTGATCGTTGAGTTCAGAAACTATCCAATGATCAACAGCTTCAGCTAATTCTTTTACGTTTTCACGATTGAGACAAATGACACGAAGCCCTCGTTTTTTGAGTTCGCGGGCGATAAAATACTTGCCTTCATTTCCAGCATGCACGAGTAAAATAGTTTTCCCTTTGAGTTCCTGTTTGTCCATACAAGTAAAATTATTTGGGTAATAAAAAGAGCTATTTTACAAAATAGCCCTTTCAATCTGAATGGTTTTTGAATAAAGAGTCAAAATAGATGGTTTTTGAGGGTCAGGAGAGGGACCTCGGTCCATAAAGTGAAATCATTTCAATAAACTTGAGGATACCAAAAATAAGCCAAATCGTCAATATTTTACAAAATTACGCTCTCCCTGTCATCTTCAGCATTCTTTGCAATATAGACATCATAATTATAGTCATCGGTTCCTACCAGCTGGGCTTTTCCATCCAGTATTGCTTCGTATGGAGAGCAATTTTGACACCCATCTTTGGGGCATTTAAATCTTTTGAGCTGCCGAGCCAATTTGATCTGGCTACCAATTTCCAAAATATTTTTTTCAGCTTCTTCGAGTGACGGAAGTGTTTTTTCGGTCAAAGTATCGTTTTTTTCAAGGTACCAATAACTCGCTTTGGTGACATTTCTTTTTTGGCATTTATGGACCAAAAGATGATAAATCGAAAGCTGAAGAGAATTTTCTTCTTCTTCGTTTTTTCCAGTTTTAAAATCAATAATATGGACACTATCAGTATCCGGAAGATATTCAAGCCAATCAATCTTTCCACACAGAATAATATTTTCTTCTTCTGACAACCAAAAATACGGCAAATCCTTTTGAATTTTTACCGAAAGAGTACCAATCGGACCAGGATTGTTCCAAACTTTTTTTATCATCTCCTGTCCCCTTTTTTTGTACGCATACTCAGACGATTCGTCAACAAATCCACCCTTGATACCACTGACCTTTGCCCACGCACGTTCAAATTTTTCCATGAGTGGCTCCTCGGTAAATCGTTTGGCAACCGGAATATTCGAAAGAGATTCGAGGACTTCATGGACAGCCTGACCGAGGGCCAAGGCCGGACTCATGAGCTTTATTTTGTGCCGAGTATTTGGATCTTTATAGATATTTTTCAAAAAATAGGCTCTCGGACAACGCAAAAAATCACTCATGGAAGTATGAGATATCCAAACAGCCGTAAATTTATCTCCTGGCATAAAAAATCCCTTTTTATTTATTCTTCACATGAGCAACCGCAATCTTTACAAATCCCGCACGTAACACAAGGTGCGATATCGCATTCACAGCCCATAAAAAAAATCTTAAAAATATACTTTTAGTATACGCCAATACCACTAATTTATGCAATGTGGATAAATAAAAAACCGATCGCCTGAACGGACCGGTTTGAAAATATGATTTTTTATCAATTTTATATTTCGATTTTTTTGTATTTTTTTCCAATACGAATACGAGCCAATTCTTTTTCCATTTTTGCTTGCAAAAGAGCAAATTGCATATCGTCTTCAAATACTTCTTGTTTGAGCAATTCCTGCGCACGGACGCGAGCAGCTTCTGCACGCTCGAGATCAATATGTTCAGCGCGCTCCGCAGTATCAGCAATCACGATCACTTCATTATTTTCACGCACTTCCAGAACACCACTTGAAACAGCAAGGGCAACTTCTTGATTTTGTTTTTGAATACGAATTTCTCCAGAGCGAATCACTGAAATCAAAGGAATATGGTGAGCAAGCACCGTAATTTCGCCACTCTTGGTCGGCAAACTTATCTGATCAACAGCATCTTCATAGATGACGCCGTCTGGAGTAACAATTTTGAAATTCATTTGCATAATTTTGTATTACGTATTCAGAGTTGATTAATTTTTGAATGGAGTCCAAGGCCGCAATGAGCACCGGAGTGAGACGTATTCAAGGTATACGTCGAACGAGGAGCGCAATGAGAACGCAGGAATACATCAAAAATTAGGCAACGACTTCGTCGATAGAACCTTTCATGTAAAAAGCACTTTCGGGTTTATCATCATGTTTTCCTTCCAAAATTTCTCGAAAGCCACGAACGGTTTCAGTGACTGGAACATATCGTCCTGGAATACTACTAAACTGTTCTGCCACAAAGAAAGGCTGCGAAAGAAATTTTTGAATCTTGCGAGCGCGAGTAACGAGACGTTTGTCATCATCTGACAATTCTTCCATACCAAGAATCGCAATAATATCCTGAAGGTCTTTATAACGCTGCAAAATGCGCTGTACTTCACGAGCAATGCGATAGTGTTCTTCTCCCACGATATTTGGGTCAAGCATGGTTGAACTTGAATCGAGCGGATCTACCGCAGGATAAATACCAAGTTCAGTCAATGCACGGTTCAGAGACACGGTTGAATCAAGGTGAGCAAAGGTTGTCGCCGGTGCTGGATCAGTAAGATCGTCAGCTGGCACGTATACGGCTTGAATAGAAGTAATAGAACCTTTGTCAGTCGAAGTAATACGTTCCTGGAGTGCTCCCATTTCAGTCGCAAGCGTTGGTTGGTATCCTACTGCTGAAGGCATACGTCCGAGCAATGCAGATACCTCAGATCCAGCCTGAGTGAAACGGAAAATATTGTCGATAAAGAGCAAGAGATCTCGTCCTTCTTCATCACGAAAATATTCAGCCATAGCAAGAGCAGTGAGCGCCACGCGTGCACGAGCTCCTGGTGGTTCATTCATTTGTCCAAACACCAAAGCAGTTTTGTTCAAAACTCCAGATTCTTCCATTTCGCGATAGAGATCATTTCCTTCACGAGTACGTTCCCCTACTCCAGCAAACATTGAGTATCCGCCGTGCTCTTGAGCAATATTACGGATAAGCTCTTGAATCATCACGGTTTTTCCTACTCCGGCTCCACCAAAGAGACCAACTTTTCCACCTTTCAAAAATGGACAAAGAAGATCGATAACTTTGATACCAGTTTCCAAAATTTCTGTTTTTTGAGATTGACTTTTAAAATCTGGCGCTTTGCGGTGAATTGGATACAATTTTTTTGACTTTGGTGCTGGTTTTCCATCGATTGGTTCACCAACGACATTGAACATGCGACCAAGAGTCACTTCTCCAACTGGCACAGAAATAGGTTTGCCACTATCAGTAACTTCGGTTCCGCGTGAGAGTCCATCTGTTGCGCCCATGGCAATGGTGCGAACATTATTTCCACCAAGGTGCTGTTGGACTTCGAGGATAATAACTTCGCCCTTTTGATTTTTTACTTCAAGAGCATTCAAAATTGCTGGAACCTCTGATGGAAAGTTTACATCCACCACTACTCCGATAATTTGTGAAATTGTTCCTGTATTCATATTCATTTAGTTATGTGAAGGTTTTAGAAATAGTTACAAAATTATTCAAGCGCTGCGGCACCACCCACGATTTCACTGATTTCTCTCGTAATACCGGCCTGACGTGCTTTGTTATATTCGAGGGTCAAAGCATGAATCATATCCCCTGCTGCACTACTCGCATTTTTCATGGCCATCATGCGTGCGCTGTGTTCACTCGCAGCTGATTCGAGGATTGCTTCATAGAGTTGGACTTCGACCAAACGTGGGAGTACCTCGAGCAAAATAGTTTTTATATCTGGTTCAAAGACGTAGTTTTTCATGCTTCTGATTTCAGCGGTTTTTTTGGAAAGTGCTGCTGTTTCATCGAGGAGTTTATCCAGATCTATCTCTGAAACAGGGAGCATTTGTCTTACTTTTACTTCTTGTGCCAGGGCTGAACGAAAGTGTGTGTAGACCACGACGACTTTATCATACGACTGCTTTTTGAAACTGTCCAAAATAAGACGAGTAATCGAAAGCACATCACCAAATGAAGGTTTTTCACTGAGATTGTCATAGGCTGCGATCAATGGCAAACCCATTTTTTTGGCAAACTGAGCACTTTTTTTCCCAATACCCAAAATATCAATATCAATCTGGTCTGCAGGCATGATTTCTTTTCCATTTGGCATGCGATGAACAGCAACATTTTCTTTATTTTTCAAAATCTGTCCTGCTTTTTTGAAAACATTGGAATTAAAACTTCCACAGAGTCCTCGGTTTGAAGCAATCAAAACAACCAGCATCTTTTGTACTGAACGTGTTTGGAGAAGTGGAACAGCTTTTTTCTCAAGTGTTGAAAGATTATGCAATAATTCTTGTGCAAGAGTTGCATAGCTTCGAGTTCCGAGAGCTGCTCCCACTGATTTTCGCATCTTTGCTGCAGATACCATTTCCATGGCTTTCGTCATTTTTTTGGTATTTTTGACAGACTTGATGCGAGTTTTAATTGCTTTTCCGCTGACTGCCATAGACAGGATTCAATATACATTGATTAAAATACAACATACCTGGCTCACGATACAATTTGTATATTTTTCCATGTATCGTGTCTCTCGTCTCTATTGTGCCTTGAATTCTTCGATTCCAGCTTTGAGTTCGGCTTCGACTTCTTCACCCCATTGCCCTTCACGGATTTTGTCCATGAGCGCTGCGCGAGTGGTTTTCATAAATTCAACAAGTCCCATTTCAAACTCTTTTACTTTGTCCATATCCACATCATCGAGATAACCTTTACTTGAAGCATAAATAGAAAGAACTTGCTGTTCTACTGGCATCGGAGCATATTGAGGTTGTTTCAAAAGCTCGGTAAGACGGCGACCGCGATCGATTTGACGTTTTGTATCAGCATCGAGATCACTGGCAAACTGAGAAAATGCTTCAAGCTCACGAAATTGGGCAAGAGAAAGTTTCATACTTCCTGCTACTTTTTTCATTGGCTTGGTTTGAGCAGATCCACCTACACGAGAAACAGACAGACCCACGTTCAATGCTGGGCGAATACCTTTATAGAACAAATCTGTTTCAAGAAAAATCTGACCATCAGTAATAGAAATTACATTGGTTGGAATATACGCTGAAATATCTCCAGCTTGGGTTTCAATAATAGGAAGTGCCGTAATTGAACCACCACCATGTTCTTTGTTGAGGTTGCAAGCACGTTCAAGAAGACGTGAGTGAAGATAAAATACGTCTCCAGGATATGCTTCACGTCCTGGTGGGCGGCGAAGAAGAAGAGACATTTCACGATATGCCCAAGCCTGACGAGTCAAATCATCATAAATAATCAAAACATCTTTTCCTTTGTCAGCAAAGTATTCAGCCATTGCCACTCCAGAGTATGGAGCAAGGTATGACATTGGAGCTGGTTCACTCGCACCCGCTGCTACCACGACCGTATAGTCCATAGCACCAGCATCGCGAAGTTTGGCAACAAGACGTGCTACTTTAGATTCTTTTTGACCAATAGCAACATAGATACAGATCATGTTCTGTCCTTTTTGGTTGATGATCGTATCAATCGCAATGGCAGTTTTTCCTGTTTGGCGATCACCAATAATAAGTTCACGCTGTCCTCGCCCAATCGGAATAAGCGCATCAATCGCTTTGATACCAGTTTGCATTGGACGATTGACTGGTTCACGACTCATAACACCAGAGGCAACACGCTCGACTGGATAGAGATCTTTTGATTTGATTTCACCTTTTCCGTCAATCGCTTCTCCAAGCGCATTGACGACACGTCCAATCATCATGTCTCCAACAGGGACAGACATAATGCGTCCAGTACGTTTTACAATATCACCTTGTTTAATTCCTTTAAAATCTCCCAAAATTACCGCACCAACGGTTTCTTCTTCGAGGTTGAGCGCCATTCCCATGATTTTTCCTGGGAATTCCAACATCTCCTGTGCCTGACATTTTTCAAGCCCCGAAATCAGAGCGATACCGTCTTTTACTTCAAGTACAGTACCTACCTCTTCAGTTTGAACGTTTTTTTCAAAACTTTCAATGTGCTTTTTGAGTTCGTTTACAATGGCATTCGTAGACATATGAGTAATTAGAGAGAATTTTTTAATTGATGAAGCGTTCCTCGCACACTCGCATCATAAATAGTATTTTTTGATTTTACAATGATTCCACCAAGTATTTTTGTATCAACGGTTTCTTTCAGATCAACCTTGCCACCAAATTGTTTTACAAGTATTTTTTTGATTTCATCACTCAGTGTATGCTGTGTTGTCACTTCGAGCCTTACCTCCCCGTTCATTTCCTTTTCATACGCGACATATTCTTCAATGATACGGTTGGCCTGTGACATTTTTCGCAGTTTGATCAGTACATCAATAAAATTTTTCAGTACTTGTGAATGATCTTTCTGATTCACTTCTTTGAGAGTATGATACAAATCTTTGGCTAATTGTCTATTTGATATTTTCATATTTATCTAGCTAATAGATTTATTTTTGAAGGGAGTTGGAGCGTATAAATTTTTCATTGCATTGCCCGCAGGCACCAGCAATGAAAAATTTAGTAGCGAAACACCGAAAAAATAAATCTACTTCATTGATTTCAAAGCATCTTCAATCACTTTCTTATCAGTTTTTTCACTCATTTCACTTCCAACTACTTTTGTGAGAGCTGCCACAATCAGATCAACCGCATGATTTTTTACAGAGAGCAGTGCTTCTTCACGCTCGAGCGCAATACTCTTTTTTGCCTGAGCAACCAACCCATCAATTTCTTGCTTGGTGGTTTCTTTCATTTTTTCTCCGAGAGCTGTCGCATCTGCATGGGCTTTTTCAATCACACTATTGGCATCACGTTTGGCTTCATCAAGTCTTTCTTTATATTTCTCCTCACTCATCATGAGATTACTCTCGACTTCTTTTACTTTATCAAGACTTTCATCAATAATATTTTTTCGCTCTTCCATTTTTTTGGTGAGTGGCTTCAAGATCAAAAACCAAATGACCAAAAATACCAACACAAAGTTGATGAGCTGAGAGACAAAAATATGAGTATCAAGTCCGAGTGAAGCAAAAACACTTTGTTCACCTGTACTCTGAACACTATGAGCTTCTGTATTCATGGTTGCCATACACAAAAATTTAGTTTTTCAAAATATTCCGATTATGCCGGGAGAAATTCCCCCGGACAAATCGATTTACTTGAGAGTAAATACCACGACAAGAGCGTAGATAGCGATAGCTTCAGCAAACGCAGCACCAAGAAGCATTGGAACAAACAATTTTCCAGAAGCTTCTGGATTGCGTCCGATTGCTTCCATAGCTTTTGCGACGATTTTACCAATCGCAAGTGCTGGAGCGATACCACCGATACCGATAGCAAGAGCTTTCATGATAACCACGACAGACTCATGACTCATACTTTCCATATATTTTTCCTTCCTAAAGTTTGTACGCGAGGGTTATGGGGGTTGGTTTTTAACCTCGATACGTCCCTTAGTATTAAGAATAAAAGTACAATGATAAATTTTTTGTTTTAAATTTCGATGAAGGAATTTTTGTTCTCGCTTCGAAAACTCTCCCGACTCAGTCGGGATCAGACAGTTCTCCGCTTGAAAAAAATTACATTCATCTCCAATTTTACAAAAAATTTACATACTTCTAATCTCAATGACTTCCTTCTTCTGCCCCATGTGGCTGACTCGTAGCAACCGTAAAGTATACAAGGGTCAAAATAGCAAAAACCGCAGCTTGGATCAATCCAACCAAAAGTTCAAGCATCATAAAAGGCGTTGGAACCAAAATTCCTACCAATGATCGAATCACAATGATCAGAACTTCTCCAGCAAAAATATTTCCAAACAAACGAAGTGAAAGAGAAAGCACTTTTGCCATTTCTCCAACAATCTCGAGAATACCAACCATAAATTCTACCAGGGCGGCAAAAATACCGATCGGACCTTTTTTGAAACTTTTCACAATTCCCCCAATCTGAATAAACTTTCCAATATGGGTAAAAACACCCACCGTAAAAAGACCCGCAACATGCGATCCAATCACAGCCACGAGTGCCATCACCACAGTCAAATTGAGATCAGTATTGGCAGGACGAAAAAATTCTTTGCCATCAAAAGTAACCGCACCGACTCCAGGCATCAGTCCAATCCAGTTCGAAATCAATATAAAGAAAAAAATCGTCCCAACAATAGGAAGAAATTTCAGAGTCTTTTTTCTTTCACCCGTCACTTGATCAAACGTATTGAGTACGGATTCGAGGATATATTCAAAAAAATTTTGGAGTTTACGAGGACGAAGGGAAACAGAACGTCGAATAAAGATACCCAGAACCAAAAAAAACAAAAGAGCAATCCACACATTGACCATGGTATTGGTAATCGGAAAATTTCCAACCATCAAAAGGACGTCAGGAGCAAGTTCAGGAATGTGGAATGTAGCAGACATAATTATTTCTTTTCAATATCGTGATAGGCTTTGTCGTAATATTTTGCTTTTTTGTAGATCATCCGAGCCGAGGTGATCGCCGCAAGGACAAACGCAATCGCAGTAAACAGATACGTATGATCATATTTTTCATCCATCCACTGACCAATCAGAACAAAAATGACCACAGGAACCGCGAGCGTGGCACCAAAATCTCCAATAATCCGGAGCCCAAGCCTCATATAATCATTGTCGGTGGAAGGTTTTTTATTTTCCATAAAATGAAACGACTCAAGTATACAAGAAAAAAACACCTCCGTCAATATTTTTTTAGACTTGAATACGACGAAACAGTGTTTGGGTGTTTTTTTGAATAATTTTTTGCATTTCCAAAGAGGAAATTTGGCGAATTTCAGCTATTTTTGCTATAACATCCGCTACCATCCAAGGTTCTGCACGTTGACCCCGATATGCCTGTGCTGCCAGATACGGAGAATCCGTTTCTACGACTATACGATCAATGGGCATTTTTTCTATTACTTCGAGGAGTCCGATTTGAGGCCCAGGATCAAGCTTTTTGGGCGGAAAAGTCACCACTCCCGTAAAACCCAAATACAATCCCAAATTCAGATATTTTTGAGCATGCTCCCAATTGCTTGTATAACAATGAACCGTCCCCACAATAGGTCGATTCAAAGACTGTAACAATTCAATCATTTGATCATGGGCATCACGGCAATGAATTACGAGTGGAAGATCATGCTGGTGTGCAAATTTCACATGCTGCAAAAAAACTTCGGTTTGTTTTTGGAGCACCTCTTCTACAGATTTGTCTTTGGGAACATGAAACAAATCCAATCCGCATTCCCCTATTCCAATCACTTTGGGAGATTTTACGAGCTCTGTATAATACGCTTCATCAAAACTTTCTTCGCGCGAAAGAAAACTCGATTCTTCTTCATCCACATGAGTCGAATGAAGATGTATTGGATGGGTTCCAATACTCGCATACATATTGTCATACTGCTCTGCCATTTCTACGGCTTTGCGACTGGTATCTTTTTGTGTGCCAACCAAATTCAAAATCAAATTTTTTTCAGCGCAGCGCTTGATCACATCCTCGCGATCAGTTTTGTACGCATCAAACTGAATATGTGCATGGGTATCAATCATCATAGTTAATATCCTGGTGTATCTTTTGCAAGATGGTACAATATAGTACCAATTTCAAGAGCATCTTCATTGGTGAGAATACTCTCTTCCTGTTGATTCCCAGTATTTACATGAATACCTTGTTCATCTTTCCAGATATTGACGGTTCCTTTTTGAACGAGCCAAGCATATGTTTGTAACATACGTGTAATAGTTTAAATAACTTTATGGTGAACATAATCCACTGTTGATTTGAGTATTTTCAAAGCTTCTGGTAACAGCGGCCAGAGGATGGCAGCAACTCCTACGGTAAATGGTGCCACAATAGAAACACTCAATTTTTCCATAAAGGCTGGTGAAAGTGGATAACGTTCAATGAAAAAAATAACAAATCCAATCGTAATAATTCCTTCAAAAGCTCCAAGCACGAATCCAAACAATCGATCAATCGAACGAATAAATGGGAGGTGTGTAACCAGAGAAAAAAATCTATCCAAAAGCCAAAAGCCAAATCCCACCAATCGATTGATGATGATAAAAGCAATGGCAAACATGATAATACGACTCAAGTTTGCGCCCCATCCAGTTGTTTGCACAATCCAATCGGCAAAAGGTTGGTAAAAGCGACTCGCCAAATAAATACCAAGTACGGTTCCAATCAGAGAGCCCAGTGTGTGAACAAAACCAAACCACAGACCAAACAAGGCAAAACCTCCAATGATTATCAGTAAAATAATATCGATGAATTCCATATGATTATACTATATAAAAAATAATTCTTTATTTTGATCAATTTTAAAAACTTATTTTTTCAGAATGGCGCAAAAAACTTTGTTGGGCCGCTCGTTCGCTTGCGAGCTCACTCACTACGTAGACTCGCACCCTGGGTGCTCGCTAATGTGCCCAAAAAGTTTTTACGCCTTACTCTTGCAAAAATAAATTTTTGTCTTGGAAGAGTTGCAGGAGGATACTGTTTTTTTCGCAGCGAAGAACTGTTTGATCCCGACTGAGTCGGGAGAGTTTTCGTAGCGAGAAGAAAAAGAGTTCCTCCGAAACTTGAAAGACAAAAACAAAATCAATTACTTGCTTAATCGTGGAAACAGAATATCTTGCTTGTCAATCAGAGTACCCGCAGCAAGCTTTCCCCACACCATTTCTTCAGCTAAATTTCCAAGAGAAGATTTCTCAATTCCCAAGGATTTCAAAATCTTTTCAGCCGTAGAGGGAATAATCGGCAAAAGCGCAAGACCAATATGACGAAGAGTTTCAGCCAGTCCATACAAAAGTTCTGATATATCTTGCCCTTGTTTTGCTTTTTCCCAAGGCTTTTGTTCTGAAATTACACCATCACACTGTGCTACCAGACTCATGATACTCGAAATAACCATATCAAACTGATACTGATTCAGATGATTTTCATATTTTCCCCAAAAATTTTCAACTCCAAAAAATTCATTTGCTTGCACTGATGGAATTTTTCCATCTGCATATTTTTCAATCATCGTAATAATACGAGAGGTCAAGTTACCAACACCATTGACCAAATTGGCAGTATAATATTCTTCAAATCTCTCAAAAGTAAAATCACCATCATCATACGCAGGCAAAGCACCGAGCAAAAAGAAACGAGTCGCATCAATACCATACTTTTCAATAACTTCGAGAGGATTGACCACATTCCCAATACTTTTACTCATTTTTTGTCCACCACTCGTGACAAATCCATGAATAAAAATTTGTTTACTCGTGGGCAAACCGGCTGACATGAGCATCCCCTGCCACATAGCTGACTGCTGTCGCAAATTATCTTTTCCAGCCACTTGAACCCCAGGCCAAAAGGCCGAAAAATTCGCCTCATCTTCTGGCCAACCAAGCGTAGAAATATAGTTGATAAGCGCATCAAACCATACATACATCACATGATCATCGTCTCCTGGGACAGGTACACCCCAAGGCATTTTTTCTTTGAGACGACTAATACTAAAATCCTGAAGCCCCGCCTCCACAAAATTGAATATTTCTGTCAAACGATTGGATGGAACCACAAAATCTGGATGATCTTTGTACAATTTTAACAGTGGTTCCTGATACTTTGACCAACGAAAAAAATAATTTTCCTCATCGAGCAGTTCAATTTCATTTTTTGGATGGATTGGACACTTGTCATCAACCAATTCTGAATCAGTTTTTTCAAGCTCACAACCAACACAGTATTTGACTGAATATTTCTTTTTGTAAATATCACCATTTTTTTCACACAAGCGCCAAAACTCCTGAGCTGCTGCTTTGTGATGCGGATCTGTGGTACGAATAAAATGGGTATAACTCAAATGAAAGATATCTTTGAGCGCAGCAAACTTGGCTGCATATCGATCACAATATTCTTGAGCCGTTTCATTATTTTCAAGAGCTTTTCGATAAATCTTGAGACCATGTTCATCAGTCCCTGTATTAAAAATCACATTCTTGCCGAGAAAAGTCTGATACCGAGCAATCACATCTGCCTGAATAAACTCCAGAGCATGTCCAATATGTGCCTCAGCATTGACATAAGGCAGGGTCGTTGTCACATAAAAATTCTTTTTCTCCATAGCACAAAATCTAAAAATTTGCTTTGAGCATAGCATAGAAAAAGAATAATTACAATGAAACAAAACAAATTTGATAAAAAAATTGTAGGTCTTTCATTTTTTTGCTATACTAGGTAAAAATCAATTTTGTTTTTGCAAAGTATGCCCACATCTTTTCTTCCCAGTTCTGAAGATGCACACCCAAAACTTCAACCTGATGAAAATCTTTCTCCAAGCAATGCTTTTTCATCTGAAGCAATGCCACAAAACCTTCCACCAGAGGTACCTCTCCCTCTCGAATCACTCGAAGGCCACCCAGAACAAAATGAACATTTTCTCGAAGACTCTCTTGAACCAACACCAACCAAGCCAGCAACACGTGTACCACCAAAATCACATCAAAATAATCTCGCACCAATTCCTTCTGCACGAGACCCATTTATCATCCAAATAGAAAAAATCATGGAAGAGGACCTCGGTGACGTATTCCTCGCACTCACTCCCGTACAAAAACAACAATTCAAAATAAAAGGTGAAGAAACCGCAAAAAAAATACAGCATATTCTCCAAACAACCAAAGTAAAGCTTGGTAAAATTATCCGACTTATTTTTGAGTGGCTCAAAATACTTCCAGGAGTCAATCGATTTTTCCTCGAACAAGAAGCAAAAATAAAAGCAGAAAAAATCATTACGCTTTCTGTTCATAACAAACACACTCAATAAAATATGCCTCTTTCTTTTTTTCAAATTAGTGTCTATTCAGATACAAATTATAACCAATACCAAAATTTGGGAGAGGACAATTTTCTTTTTATCGCACTGATTGTCGCTTTTGGTGGGTTGTTTATTTTTACCGCTCTTTTGTATATTATCCGTTCCATTTTGCATTCCAAACACCAACTTGAAAAATCACTCGATCGTATCGTCATGCAAATAATGGTTCCAAAAGAAAGAAAATCTGAAGGTCAAGGTGGTCAGGTCGCAAGCGATGACCGATTGGAACAAATTCGTGAAGAAATTGGTATTACCGAAACATTTTTTTCAGCTCTCGCAGCACTCAAACCACAAAAAGGTTTTGGACGTTGGCTCAGTGGTCGTGATGATCATGTTTCTTTTGAAATGGTCGCTCATGATGGTCTGATTTATTTTTATATTGATACCCCAAAACGATTTGAAGGATTTATTGAACAGCAAGTACACGCTCAGTATCCCCACGCCCAAATAGAACAAATGATTGATTACAATGTCTTTCGTGAAAATAGCAAAATTGCTGCTGCCTATATTTCTGGAGACAATCACAAATCATTTCCCTATCGAAGCTACAAAAAAATGGACTCAGATCCACTCTCAGCTCTTCTCAATGCTCTTTCAAAAGTTCATGAACACAACAGCTCCGCTATTATTCAATTTGTCGTTCGCTCAGCCGAAAAAAAATGGCGTCGCAAAACAGTGAAGCTCGTTCGTGAAGTCAAAAAAGGACGAAAATTTGAACGTGTTGCTGCCCAAACCACAGCCGGAAAAATTTTTGCAAAAACACTTGATATCGCAAGTGAAACTTTGAGTACCCAAAAACCACAAGATCCCAATAAACCCGAACATACCTACCAACTTTCTGCCATGGAAGAAGAAATGGTCAAAGGCATGGAAGAAAAAATGAGTAAAGGACTCCTCGAAGTCAGTATCCGCATCCTGAGTGTTTCAGATAATAGTGAAATAGCAAAACAAAATCTTGACAATGTTGCCAATGCTTTTGGTCAATATGCCATCTATCGCTATGGAAATACGTTTCACGCGTCTGTACCGAGCAAACCAAACAAAATCATTCGTGAATCTATCTACCGAACCTTTGCTGAAAATCACTACTCAGTTTTGAGTACCGAAGAAATGGCTTCTATTTGGCACCTGCCACTTCATTCGACAGAAGCTCCTCGCATCAAATGGCTCTCAGGCCGCCGAGCCCCACCACCATCCAACCTCCCAAATACCGGTCTTCTTCTCGGACATGTCCCCTACCGTGGTATTGATACTCCAGTCTACATGAAAGAAGCTGATCGACGCAGACATTTTTACATGATCGGAAAATCTGGAAGTGGAAAATCAGTTCTTCTTGCAAACATGGCTATCCAAGATATCCTCTCTGGCAAGGGACTCTGTGTTATCGATCCTCATGGAGATCTGATTGAAGATATTTTGGAACATATTCCAAAAGAGCGCGCTGATGATGTGATTCTTTTCAATCCATCCGATCTCGAGCGTCCAATTGGACTCAACATGCTCGAAGCAAAATCTGCAGATCAAAAAGACTTTGCCGTCCAAGAAATGATTTCCATCTTCTACAAGCTGTTTCCACCAGAAATGATTGGGCCAATGTTTGAACACAACATGCGCAACGTCATGCTTACACTGATGGCTGACCTCGAAAACCCTGGTACCATTATTGATATTCCCCGCATGTTTACTGATGATTCGTATGTCAAAAAGTATCTCAAAAAATTGCAAGATCCTGTGGTGCGTGCGTTCTGGGAAAAAGAAATGGCCAAAACCAGTGACTTCCACAAATCTGAAATGCTTGGTTATTTGATCTCCAAAGTCGGACGCTTTGTCGAAAACGAAATGATGCGCAACATCATGGGACAACAAAAATCTGGCTTTGATTTTCGTGAAGCCATGGATAGTCAAAAAATCTTGCTCGTCAATCTGGCCAAAGGAACAACCGGTGAGGTCAATGCCAAACTCATTGGTCTGATCATCGTAGCAAAACTCCAGATGGCAGCACTCGCCCGCGCAGATATGGCAGCAGAAGACCGCAAAGACTTTTATCTGTATATCGACGAATTCCAAAACTTTGTGACAGATTCGATTGCGACCATTCTTTCAGAAGCCCGAAAATATAAACTCGATCTGGTGATTGCCCACCAGTATATGGGACAGCTCACCGATGACAAAGGAAAATCACCGATTCGTGATGCGGTGCTTGGTAACGTTGGTACTATCGTCTCAGGACGTATTGGACCAGATGATGCGGAAATTTTGGCAAAAGAATTTTCACCGGTCTTTGGATCCTACGACCTGCTCAACCCTCCACAGTTCTCCTACTACATCAAAATGCTCATTGACAATGAAGCAGCCAAACCATTTAATATGCTTGGCTACCCACCACGACGCGGCAACCGAGAACTCGCGGCTGCCATCAAACAGCTCGCCCGTCTCAAATATGGACGCGATCGCCGTATTGTCGAAGCAGAGATCATGGAACGCACCCAGCTCGGTGAGCCTGAAAAAAAGGCCAAAACAGACATGTTTGAAACCTCACTCTAGTATCCATCTTCTCGTTTCTTCTCTTCTTGACTTTTTCCCCTTTCTCATGAGACAATCCTCATACTTTTAGTGTATCTCTATGGATCATGTTAGCAACCTTTTTCAGGACAAAGATAAATTTTTAAAAAATATTCCGACTCCTATGCAGGCGCCTTCTCACGATTCTGATAATACCCATACAGTTGCCACTCCAGCACCAGAACCATCTCTTTCCTCTGTTTTTACCTCCCCAGAGCCACAGGAAAGCCCAAGTGAGCCAATATTACCCGAGGAGAAACCACAGACAGACTCCTCCAAGGCTGAGCTGGTTCGCTATACTCTCTACAAAATAAAAGATCAGGTAGATATTTTGCTTCACCTCCTCGATGATGCAGCCGCATTTGTGAGCAAACCAAATCAAAGCCGAGAAGTACCAATCTCAAAACCAACCGAAACACCAGACAAAAATGCCCGTATTCTCGAGGGGAGCTTCAATGGTGAAAAAATGGTCAGCGATGATGGCGAAATTTTTGATGTCCCTGCCAACTATGCGAGCAAGTCAAAAATTGTTGAAGGCGATCGAATGAAACTCACGATCCCACAAGTTGGATCTTTTATCTACAAACAAATTGCCCCGATTGAGCGCAAACGGGTGCGAGGTGAACTCATCTCCGGTGGTATTGGTGGCCAGTGGCAGGTCTCTACTCCAGAGAGAAACTACAAAGTTTTGACAGCCTCAATCACCTTTCACAAAGGCAGAATTGGTGACGAAGTGGTACTCCTTGTTCCAGAGAATGGAGTCTCTGATTGGGGTGCAGTAGATCACATCATTCACAGAGAATTCTAAGCTGCATATAAAAGAGTATAAAAATAAAAATCCCCCGTTTGATCGGAGGATTTTTTATTGAATGTAAGACTAATTCTTTTTGTTACCAGCAGCAACTTTTGGTTTTGCGTTTGGATCAATAATATGTCCAGAAACAAGTTTCGTCATTTCAAACATGGTAACTTCTTTTTTTCCAAAAAGTGGCATAAGAAGATCATCAGCAAAGATGTTTCTCATGTTTTTTGGATTTTGCAAATCATGTTTTTTGATATAAACCCACAATTTTTTTACCACTTCAGAACGTGGCATAGGTCCTTTTCCTACAACAGCTTCGAGTTCCTCAGACAGGTTGAGTGGTCGAAGAAGTGCTGGATTAGCTTTTCTTGGCATACCGGTTTGTATTTAAAAATAAATGCCTTAATTTGGGGATAGTATAGCATAGCCCCCTAGGGAGTGCAAGGATAGCAGTGGATAGAAAAAAACACCAACTTTTTCACCTTTACCAACGGTTGAAATTTCTATATAATGAAAGCAATTCAAATCTAAAATTTCTTTATGGCACTTTACCACAAATACCGCCCTCAACAATTCTCAGAAGTGATTGGACAAGACCATGTGGTCAAAACACTCTGGAGACAAATCATCACCAATACTCTTGCTCATGCTTATGTTTTTTCTGGATCTCGAGGTATTGGTAAGACTACCATCTCACGCCTCTTTGCCAAAGCCATCAATTGTACAAACAAAAAACCTGACAGCGCCGAACCATGCAACACCTGTTCGCAGTGTATTGCTATCACGAGTGGTCGCAGTATTGATGTGATTGAAATCGATGCAGCGAGCAACACCGGTGTCGACAATGTACGCGAAAACATTATTGAAAATGTACAATTCCAACCAACCAGTAGCAAATACAAAGTCTTTATCATCGACGAGGTCCACATGCTCTCGACCAGTTCATTCAATGCACTGCTCAAGACGCTTGAAGAACCACCAAGCTATGTGATCTTTATCCTTGCCACGACCGAACTACACAAAATTCCAGAAACCATTCTCTCTCGCTGCCAACGCTATGTGTTTGGCAAAGTCCCAAAAAATATTTTGGCAGGCATCCTTGATAAAATTGCCACTGAAGAAAAACTAACTCTCGATCCAGAAGTCAAAGAAGCCATTGTCTCCAAAGCCGATGGTGGTGTGCGTGATGCTGTGAGTCTGCTCGATCAGATCATGTCGCTGGGTGAATCGCATATTACCCGCGACCAAGCCTCGATATTTCTCCCTATCTCGCCTTTTTCAGATACCCTTACTTTCCTCGGATATCTTTTTGCCAAAAATGCCACAGAAGCCCTCCAATATATCCAAACCCTTTCGAACGGGGGCAACAATATGCCTGCATTTATGGAAACCCTGATCGAGACACTACGAGCTCTGATGATTGTCAAAATACAAGGCAAAACTGACTTGCTCAGTGATCTTTCAGCAGAATCGCTCACAGCGCTCCAAAATCTCAGTGAACAAATTTCTTCTGCAGAATTGCTTCGCCTGATTGATATCACTCTCAAAAGGCGGGCCAATATCAAAACAGCTCCGATTGCAGAGCTTCCACTCGAACTGATTGTCCTCGAATGGGTGCAGACAGATATTGTCGCTTCTCGCACGAGTGCGCCGTCCCCTGCCCAGCCAGTTGCTCAGGCTCCAGTCAAAGAAGAAAAGAAACCCGAACCAAAGCCAGAACAACCTCCTGTAAAATCTGAGACCGTCGTAGAAACAACACCAGAAGCGCCAGCTCCAGAGACTCCAGCGATCAGCGCACCAAAAGTCTCACCAAATTTTCAAGTCCTCAAAAACAAATGGGGTGAAGTCATGAAATGCGTAGAAAAACAATCACCATCTCTCGTATCACTGCTCAAGAGTTCCAATCTGCTCTCACTCGAAGACAATATGGTGACACTCGAAGTTCAATACAAACTTCACCAAGACAAATTCAACCAAAAAGAATACAAGCTCATGATGGAAAAAGCCCTCGAAGAATGCATGGGTACAAAAATGTCT